>ERZ779889.52-NODE-52-length-141100-cov-26.532312_pt1 | contig 141100 bp, 126 predicted proteins | sample MGYA00511030_ERZ779889 | MGnify/ENA primary metagenome ERZ779889 (study PRJEB29588, sample SAMEA2160616) | human gut metagenome | biome: human gut; feature: human-associated habitat; material: faeces | place: Denmark | collected 2008/2010 ...
CGGAACGGCTTCCGCATCTCCCGCAAAGGCTGTTGCCGGTGCGGAGATCACCCTGAGCGCTACGCCCGACAAGGGCTATCACCTCAAGGAGTGGCAGGTCGAATCTCCGGCAGGACTTGTAATCACCAACAACAAGTTCACCATGCCGGACAGCAATGTGGCGATCAAAGCTATCTTCGAGGAGGATTCACCTTTTGCACCCACCAAGCATACCGTCACCGTGAAAACGGACGGCAACGGAATAGCCTTCGCATCTCCCTTATTGGCCGTGGCTGGTACGGAGATCACCCTGACCGCCATGCCCAAAAAGGGCTACCACTTCAAGGAGTGGCAGGTCATCAACGGCGGCGTGACCGTCAAAGATGACAAGTTCCTCATGCCGAACAACAACGTGGAGATCAAAGCAATCTTTGAGAAGGACGCACCTCCTGCGCCCACTGAGTTCACCATCACCTTTGACGGCAACGGCGGTACGCCTTCTGCCGGCAGCATGACCACCACCGATCAGAAGCTGACCTCTCTGCCCAGCGCCTCCCGAAGCGGCCGTTACAGCTTCGACGGCTGGTACACCGATAAGAGCGGCGGTACGAAAGTCACGATGGATACCGTATTTTCTGCAAACACCACCGTCTACGCCCACTGGACCTACATCGGCGGCGGTGGCGGCTACAATCCGCCCGTCACCTACTACACGCTGCGCTTTGAAACAGGCGGCGGCAGTGATATTCCCAGCGTGCGGGAAGCGTATAATGCCTACATTGACCTGAGCCAATATGTCCCCACCTGGCGAGGCCACACCTTTATCGGCTGGTACAGCGAACGCAGCCTGACGAACAAGGTTTCCGGTGTTTATCTGACGAAGGATATGACCGTGTATGCATGCTGGCGCGTGGACGGAAATCCTGGCACAGGCGCGAATCCCTTTACCGATGTTTCTGAAAAGGACTGGTTCTACGGCGATGTGATGTTCGTCTACGAAAACGGCCTGATGCTCGGCACGAGTAAGACCCTGTTCAGTCCGCATGGGACGGCGACGCGCGGCATGATGGCGACCATTCTCTGGCGCATGGAGGGCAGCCCCGCGCCGAAGGGCAAAAACAGCTTTACCGATGTGGAGGCCGGAAAGTGGTACGCTGACGCGATCACATGGACAGCGGAGAACGGCATTTTTGCGGGCTACGGCAAAGACAAATTTGGCCCGGACGATCCCATCACCCGCGAACAGCTTGCAGCCATCTTCTACCGCTACGCGGACTACAAGGGCTACGATCTGACCGTCAAGGGAAATCTGGACAAGTTCAAGGACGCGGACAAGATCACGGATTACGCAAAGGCGGCGATGCTATGGGCGGTCGGCAGCGGTCTTGTGAAGGGAAAATCCGGCAATCTGCTTGACCCGCAGGGCACGGCGACCCGCGCTGAGATCGCCGCCATGCTCCACCGCTTCATTGAGAAGTATGAGCTGATGCAGGGTAAGGCTCCCGGCGGCCTGATGGGCTGAATCGACCCGAAGCGGCTGCAAATCCCAAAGACCGGCGACAGCAGCGTGTTAGGCTTGTGGGGGATCTCCCTCTGTACATCTCTTGCCGGATGCCTTGCGCTGACCACATGGCAGATCAGGCGGCGTGAGGAAGAAGCGCTGCAAATCATCGAAAAGTAAACAGGCTCACCTTTAGGGGCGCGGGCAAATAGCCCCGCGCCCCTTTTCGGTTTCATTCGTCAGGAAAGGCGGTTGCTCTTTTGAACAACCGCCTTTCGCCATATCCGTGATTACCTAACGCAGCATCCTAACATCAAACTGGTGGTCATTGATACGCTCCAACATATCAGAGGGAATGAGTTTGTAAAGAACATCTACGCCGGGGACGTGGAGTTTGACCTCACCATCCTTGCGCTCACGCACACTAACAAAGGCAAGCACGATGATGATATCAGTAAAATTTCTGGCAGCGAGGGCATGGCAGGAGGAACAGACGGGAACTGGGTGCTGACAAAGAGCAAGCGCACCGACACCAGAGCCAACCTCACCATTTCCAACCGTGATATCGAAGCCCTTGAATTTGACAAAGAATCCTGCCGTTGGAACAAGCTCACCCGTGACGAATCTTTTCCTATGCAGTGTGCGCCTATTACGGCATCGCCACCGGCGACAACAGCTTCGGCTATATCGCGTCCTGGTCAAAGGATAAAACACTGCCGGAGCTGCGGGAAAGTCTGGAGGTAATCAGCAGGACCGCCGATGGTTTTATCAGCGATATCGACCGGCACTATGCGGAAATTCTGAAAGAGCGCGAGGCGGAGCTGATTGCCGCTGAACCTGCCATGGCGGTGGAGCGCCTTTATACCGTGGATAAGCAGTATCTTCATGTTCAGCGCACGGAAACCGGCGTGGATTACACGATTTACGATAAAGCATCCATGAAGAAACTCGACAGCGGTCAGATGGATATGGAAATCAGCACACTTGCCGAGGCAGCGCTGGAAATTTGCAAATCCCATGAAATCGGGCAGAACGCCCCGCTTCAGGTTGCGGATATCGGGATACTGGATGAATTGCAGGCCGCACAGGATGCAGCGATTGCCATCGAGCCGCCTGTACAGGAGAACCCGGAGACGGACATTCCGCCTGACCCGGCAATTTCCGTGGAGGCGCGGAACGCCTACGGCTATACGGATGATGCGATGCTCCCGCTGACAAAGGAGCGCGCCATGGAGCTGTTTGAGCGCGATGTTCCGGTATATCTTCTCTATGGGGACAATACCGAGGCAATGGCTTTTGGACAAACGGAGATTCTGAATCATGACGGCATCTTCGGCATTGATCGCGCAGACTGGGAGGCGGTAAAGGAGCAGTTTCCCGTCGTCGCGGAAAACAGATGGCAGAAAGCATTCCAGCAGAATCCGGCAGACAGCTACTGCATTTATCAGCTCCGCAGAGATCCGGAACTGGCAGAGCTTCGCTTTATGAATTCTCATTATCTCCGGGAACATGGGATTGAGCCCGCATTTGACCATTACGAGGCGGTCTATTCCGGCTCGCTTCCGTCTGACGGCAGTACAGAAGCCCGCCTGGATGATCTGTACATGAAATTCAACACCGCCCACCCGCAGGATTTTACCGGCCACAGCCTGTCCGTCAGTGACATTGTTGTGCTGAGGCAGCAGGGTGTGGTAAGATCTCATTATGTGGACAGCGTAGGCTTTGTTCAGCTTCCGGCATTCCTGCCGGACAATTACCTGAAAAATGCGGAGATATCCATGGAAGATGATTATGGGATGATCGACGGCATCATCAACAACGGTCCAAAGGAACAGCCGGAGGTCAAGCCCAAGGCTCCCGATTTATCGGCACTGTTTGAAGCGGCCAGACAGGTCGTTCAGGAAGATAAGCAAGCTCCTGAACCGGGCAAAAAGCCTTCCGTTCTTGCCATGCTCCATGCACCCGCGCCGCCCAGAAGCGAAAAGACCGCGCAGACAAAAAGCGCAGAAAGGGATATGATATGACGAATTTCACTAATGACGAGATGAATCTGATGTGTATCTACAGCGCCGGCAGCAGCCGTGCCGGTCTGATGCAGAAACTCACGGAAATGAAGAAGTACCTGGAACGCGATGAGGTCCAGCTGTTGTCGCTGACCGAATCAACTCTTAGAAAACTGGGAACAATGACCGATGAGGAGTTCGGGCAGCTGGAGCTCTACCCTGATTTCGATATCTGATTCTATTCCGAAAAAAGGTGTAAACGCACCCGGTTTCGGAATACAGCTTGATTCCTATTTCGGATTTTTGCGGAAAACCGCAAAAATCTTTCGTAGACCGATTGTAAAATGACTTCGCGCGTGGTATAATACTATTGCGGATAATTGCAGTAAACCGCAAAAATCTGCAATAGGAGGTGCGCTGCATGGAAATTAAAAGAGACCGTTACCTAAATCTGCTGATCAGCAAGAAGCATAACGGATTGATTAAAGTGATAACCGGCATGAGGAGATGCGGAAAGTCTTATCTTCTGTTCACTCTCTTCAAGGATTATCTGCTTTCAGAAGGAATAGAAAAAAACCACATCATTGAGATTGCGTTTGACGCTTATGAAAACAAGCAGTACCGCGATCCCGATGTGCTCTATCCTTACCTGAAGGAGCAGATCAAAGACGACGGCATGTATTATGTGCTGCTTGACGAGGTGCAGCTGCTTGGGGAATTTGAGGCAATCCTGAACAGCCTGACCCGAATGAAAAATGTGGATGTGTATGTGACCGGAAGTAATGCCCGCTTCCTCTCCAAGGATGTAATCACCGAGTTCAGAGGTCGCGGCGACGAAGTGCATATGTACCCACTCAGCTTTGCGGAATTCATGTCGGTTTATCCCGGCACGAAGCAGGATGGCTGGAATGAGTATATGCTGTACGGCGGTCTGCCGCTGGTGCTGAGCTTTACCACTCCGGATCAGAAAATTGCGTTTCTTAAATCTCTCTTTGAGGAAACCTATATTTCGGATATTGTCGGAAGGCACAATATCCGCAACAAGGCGGAGCTGGAAGAGCTTCTGAACATTCTTTCCTCCGCAATCGGTTCGCTGACAAACCCTGAGAAACTGTCTGCAACCTTCCGGTCGGTCAAGAATAAGAAGATCAGCAGCGCTACAATCAGGAAGTATATTGATTATCTCTGTGATTCCTTCCTGATTGACAGCGCCGTCCGGTATGATGTGAAAGGCAAAAAATACATTGATACCCCGGTGAAATACTACTTCACCGACATGGGGCTGAGAAATGCCCGCCTGAATTTCAGACAGCTGGAAGAAACGCACAGTATGGAAAACATCATCTTCAATGAGCTGAAAATCCGCGGCTTCAATGTGGATGTGGGCGTCATCATACAGTATGATACCAACGAAAAGGGAAACAGCGTCCGTAGGCAGTTGGAGATTGACTTCGTCTGCAATAAAGGCTCCAAACGCTATTATATCCAGTCCGCTTACGCGATTCCGGATCAGGCGAAGATGGAGCAGGAACAGCGTTCTCTGATGCTGACCGGAGATTTCTTCAAGCGGATCATCATCACCAAGGATACTCCGGCACCTTATTACAATGAGAATGGTGTCCTGATTATGAGCGTCTATGATTTCCTGCTGAATGAAAACAGTCTGGACATTTAAGGCAATGGGAAAGAGCAATAAGACCTGCCCAAACTGCGGACGAAGGATGAAACAGCAGTTCATCTGCTTGCAGCATTGTAAATGCGGGATGAGCTGGAAAAAAGATATTGGCTTTTTGGAACGGACGCCGGACATGGTGTTCGGACTCCGGCACAATGCACCGGGTAACAAGCCGCGCCGGTTGATTGAGATCAGACGGAAAAACTGAATACAATTCAAATCGGGAGCGTCCATGTCATGTGGGCGCTCTTTTCTTTTGAAAGGAGACGTGATCTATGGCAAGCAAATTGCAGGAGTACCGAAGAATGTCGGAAGAGGCGCAGCGGCAGCTGACCGGAAGTCTGGAGCGCTGGCAGTCCTTCCTCGCCACCGCGTCGAGGCTGTACAAATATCCGTATCACGAGCAGGTCATGATCCATGCTCAGCGCCCGGACGCCACTGCCTGTGCGGAGTTCGACGTCTGGAACAATACGATGCGCCGGTATGTGCGGCGCGGTTCCAAGGGCATCGCGCTCATCGATACCAGCGGCGACCGCGAGAGACTGCGCTATGTGTTTGATGTTTCGGACACCGGCACCCGACCCAATTCCAGAAGCCTGAACCTGTGGGAACTGAGGGAGGAGCACATTCCGGCTGTGTCTTCCATGCTGGAGAAAAACTATGGCATTCCGGCAGGCGAAAGCTTTGCCGTTCAGCTGGAAGCTGTGGGCTCTCAGCTGGCGCGGGAATACTGGGAGGACAACCGCAGGGACATTCTCGGCATCCTTGAGGATTCTTTTCTGGAAGAGTATGATGAATTCAATGTAGGAGTGGCCTTCCGGAACGCCGCCGAGGTCAGTATCAGTTATTCCCTGATGCTGCGCTGCGGTCTGGAGCCGGAAAACTACTTTGAACACGAAGACTTTATGGGCGTTTTCGATTTCAACACTCCGGAAACGGCGGGCGCGTTGGGGACGGCGGTGAGTGGCATCAATCAGCAGGTGCTGCGGGAAATCGGAGCGACCATCCGAAACTATGAACGCGAACTGATCGCGGAAAGGAGCATGGCATATGGAAATGACGTACAGGCAGAACGGGGATTATCTGATCCCGGACATCAGACTGAGCGAGCAGGCGGAGGCACCCATCGGGAAGTACGGGCAGATGCGGAAACAGTATCTGAAGGAGCATCGCCCGATTCTCTGGAATCGATTGGTGCTATCGGAGCAGCTGTATCCGCACCTGCGGGAGATCGACGGGACAGCGCACCGGAGGCTGGACGAGCTGATGCCGCAGATGGCGAAGCAGGCCGGCGTGACGGAAGAGTTGAAGCGCAGAGACCCGCTGAAATGGGCGGGCCTGATGAATACGCTGAAGGCACAGGCCGAGGAGATCATTCTGAACGAGCTGGTGTACAATTAACAGCCGATGAGCCGGAGCCTACGGAAGAACTGAATAACGGATATCCTGCCGGGATGGAGTTTGAACAGCTTTCCATGAACCTTTTCCTCTCGGAGAAGGAGCAGATATCTCAAATTGATGAAGCGGATCGCACAACCGAAGTGCTGTCCGCTTTTTCTTTTTCCCAGACGGAAATCGACGATATGCTCCGTTTCGGCAGCAACATAAGCCACGCCAGAGAGCATATCACGGATGCGTTCCAGAGGCAGAAGCCGATGGAGGAAATCGCAGCAATGCTGCAAAGGGAATTTCATGGCGGCTATGGCATCCGGGGTGAACACGGCGATTATGCCGCGTGGTATGACGGAGATGGCATTCACCTGCACAAAGGCCGTGAGGCCAGATATGCTGTTGATTCTCAGGTCATTATATGGGAGGCTGCGGCAGAAAGAATTGGCCAGCTGCTGGAAGAAGGCAGTTTTGCTTCCAATGTGGAGCTCGCCGAGGCCGGTGGGCGTGTCCGTTCCGAGCTGGCGCAGAGCCTGCTCTATCTGAAGCATGACCTGAGTGAAGAAGCGAACCAGGTGGGCTACTTCTCCTCCATGGACGATCTTCCTGCCGGTTATCCGGACGCCACCGCAGCGCTTGCGGAGAAGATGGAAGACAGTGCTTTTGCCGATACGCTTCGCGGCGAATTTCTGACATTTCTGAATGATTACGCGGAAAACAGAGAACTTCTGCGCTTTCATTATCACCGGATGGACGAGCTGTGGCAGGGAGTCAGGGACATCTCTGCCGAGCGTCGGGTATATCCAGACGGGCCTGCCGAGCTTGCGGAACCGCAGAGCTTTATTACCGAGGATGAAATCAGCGAAACACTTGCAGGCGGCAGTTCCGTGGCGGGTGGCAAGGGCAGAATCTACGCCTATTTTACCGCAGACCACACCATGAAGGAAAAAGCGGATTTTCTGAAGCAGGAATACGGCATCGGCGGACGCTCTCACGCACTGTCCGGGGCTGACCATTCTTCTGAAGATCACAGTGCCAAGGGCATCCGGCTGACCAAGGGCGGATGTGCCCCTGTAGAACTGAACTGGACGAAGGTTGTCGAGCGTATCTCCTCCCTCATCCGGAAGGACAGGTACTTCACCCAGGAGCAGAAGGATACCTATGCGCGGATGCACGATGAGCCGGAACTCTCTGAACCTGAAGTACCTGCGCAGGAAGAACCTCCTGTCATAGAAGAATCTATGCCCGAACCGATTAAGGAGCCTGTTTCTGAACCGGCTGCTGTGCAGAAGCCTGTCACGGCCAATGAAATCAGCGATGCACTCATCCGCTGGAACGGCAGCTTTGAAAGCAAATCCCGCGTCAACGACTATATGCTGGCACATGGACGGGAGCGCGGAGCTGCCGCATGGCTGAAAGATGAGTTTGGCGGTGCGGATACCTTTTCCGTTGTTACCGACCATGGAACGCTGGAATTGCCGTGGGCAAAAGTTCAGCGTCAGCTGGGGATTCTGGTGAATGACGGACGCTTCTTTACCGAGGCCGACCGGATGCTGGCGCAGGCGGAACAGATTGCCGCGCAGAGTGCGGTTGCGCCCTATGAGCGCTTCACTGTCATTGAAACGGACGAGGGCTACGGCATCTGGGACGATCTGCACGACGGCCTCTATGTGGATGAGGAAGGTGTGACTGCCGACTTCGATTCCGAGTGGGTGGCGGAGAACTATCTGCTCGAACTGAAAGAGAAAATTGCCCAGCGGGAAGCTGCCGAATGGGAGTATGTGGAGCACTCCAAATATGAGGCGCAGAGCCTGGAAACAGAACGGGACTCTGCTTCTGCTGGCGATGTATTGGCTGATACAGATAAGACTTCGGAAACGGAGTCTGAACCCCATTTTCAGGACGATAACGACCTGATCGGTGCGGAGCTGACGCTGGACGGCAGACGCTTTGCGGTGGATGAGGTCAGGGATGGCCGCGCCTCCCTGCGGGATATCACATTCCAGAACGGAACCGGATTCCCCATCTTCCGCAATGAATCGGTTGAAACCGTGCGCAGGCTTCTCTATCCGGAACAGACAGTCGTGCCCCAGGTGAATCTGGAAGCGGAGCTGACCGAGGCTGAACTTGAGCTTTTGCGTCCGCAGCTGGACGTGGCAGGGATTGACTACCTGGTTGCCAATGCCGGTTATAACAACCGAACCATCAGCTTCTTCTCCGAACATTACCGGGAAGTACAGGATATGCTGGATGCCTTGCCGAAAAATGCGGATGAAGTCGTGTTTTCAGCAGAAATGGATACGGTTTATCCAAGCGAGCAGACCGGACTTCCCTATGACATCGTAACAGAACGCCTGCGCACAGAGCCGGAGCATACGCCTCCGGTATCCGACGCTCAGAACTTTCGCATCACGGATTCTGAACTGGGTGTGGGCGGTGCCAAGACCAAGTATCAGGCGAACATCAGCGCCATCCGGCTGCTGAAACAGCTGGAAGCCAAAGAAGTTCAGGCGAGCCACGAACAGCAGGAAGTACTCTCCCGGTATGTGGGCTGGGGTGGTCTGGCTGATGCCTTCGACCCGGATAAGGGGAACTGGAACACAGAATATGCGGAGTTGAAGGAGCTTCTCACGCCGGAGGAATATGAGGCGGCAAGAGCCTCAACCCTGAATGCCCACTATACCAGTCCGACCGTCATTCATGCCATGTATGAGGCGCTGGAGAACATGGGCTTTGAGTCGGGCAATATTCTGGAGCCAAGCATGGGCGTCGGGAACTTTTTCGGCTGTCTGCCTGAATCCATGCAGAACAGCAGGCTCTACGGCGTGGAGCTGGACAGCATCACCGGGCGGATTGCAAAGCAGCTTTATCCCAAAGCGGATATTACCGTGGCGGGATTCGAGACCACTGATCGGCGCGACTTCTTCGATGTGGCAATCGGCAACGTGCCGTTCGGGCAGTATCAGGTCAACGACCGGGCTTACAATAAGCTCGGTTTTTCCATTCACGATTATTTTTTCGCCAAGACGCTCGACCAGGTTCGTCCCGGCGGCGTGATTGCTTTCGTCACCAGCCGCTACACCCTGGACAAGCAGTCCCCGGAAGTCCGCAGGTACATCGCACAGCGGGCGGAGCTGCTGGGCGCGATCCGTCTCCCCAATAATACCTTCAAAGCCAATGCCGGAACCGATGTCGTTTCCGATATTATCTTCCTTCAAAGGCGCGACCGCCCCATTGAGATTGAACCCGACTGGGTGCATCTGGGACGGAACGAGGATGGTTTTGCCATCAACAGCTATTTTGTGGAGCATCCGGAAATGATTCTGGGACGGCAGTCCTCCGAAAGCACCCAGTACGGCAGACAGGATTTCACCGTGGAACCTATCGAAGGTTTGGAGTTTGCCGATCAGCTTCACGACGCAGTGAAGTACATCCGCGGCACCTATCAGGCGGCGGAGCTGCCGGAGCTCGGTGATGACGAGGCGCTTTCGGGCAGCATTCCCGCAGACCCGAATGTTAAAAACTACAGCTGCTGTGTCTGTTCGAGAATCGATTTCGCCTGCGCCTCTCCGCGACTGCCAAAGCGCTCCTTCGCATCGGTGATGAATTCCTCATGATCAGTTGTACCCTGAACGAGAAGAAATACACCGTTGACTTTGTGTCCGGCCGCGCCCTGCGAGAAATGGAGCCCGCCGCCCAGATGTATGGGCGCATCGTGGCCATCTCCAATGCCGCGCTCAAGGGCGAGGTGCCGGAGGATGCAAAGAACCTGTCCATCGGCGAGGCGCTGGACGTGATGATCCGCTGGTTCTGTCTGCTGTTCGGGAATCAATTCACCCCGGACGACGTGCTGGATTACTACCCTGTGGATCGCATGATGCACGACATTGCGCTGGCGCTCATGGCGGTTCAGACGCAGACCACGGAGATTCTGGACGAGTTCCCTACGAAGGCAGCGAAGACGGAGGAAGCGGCGACGCTTCAGTCCTGACGCTGCCCGATTTCATTTATTCCACCTATAACAGCCTGCTGGAAGGCGGCTGGCGCATGAGCGAGATCGACGGCATGGATATGCTGGGGTTCCTCCGCGTCCGGGCATGGAGCGCCCGAAAGGAAAAAGAGAAAAAGCAACCGCGCCGTGCCTATATCGATCAGGTGTGGCAATCCCTGAAACCGTGAGCAATCGCCCACGGATTTTTTGTTTATCGATGTGAGTACCAATGGCTGAAACCCTCCGCGATCTTGTGGTGTCGCTGTCCCTGCAAACGGACAATTTTACCCGGAACATCAAGTCCGTCAATAAGCAGATCGCTGAGGCGGAGAGCCAGTTCACGTTGGCAGCCTCCGGCGTGGAGGGCCTTGAACGCAGCGCCACCGGCCTTGCCACCTAGCTTTCGACGCTGGAACGCCGCCTGTCCTTGCAGAAGGATGCTGTGACGCAGTATGAACGGGCGCTTTCGGCGGCGAACGACAAGCTGCAGGAGTGCTTTTCCCGCCAGAACGATTACGCCCAGCGCCTGACCGACGCGAAAACCGCACAGCAGGCGCTCAAGGAACAGGTGGCTGCGGCAGCACAGCAGGTCAGGACGTATTCGGCAACGCTCGGCGAGAACGACTCTGCCACCATTGCTGCCAAGGCCAATCTGGACGCGCTGAAAGCGGAATATCGCAATTCCTGCGCTGAGGTCAAAAAGCTCACCGGCCAGAATACGGCGCTGAAGAAAACCACCCAGAATGCGGCGGATGCTGTGACCGATGCAACCACCAAGCTGAATACGGCGCAGGCGGCGGTCAGAAGCACACAGGCGGAGATCAACCAGTGCAATCAATCCCTGCGTCTGGCACAGACCAACTGGGACGCTGCCGGGAAATCCATGCTTGTCTGTATCCAATTTCATAGTTCCTTATGGAAAATAACCCGTGTCGATATGAGACAGGGCTTCAAGGATATGCTTCAATTACCGCAAGCCAACGGGAATCATAGGGTAAATGGAGCAAGGGTGTCATAGCGTACCGTTTATGATTGCAAGAAAATCATCAGCCGAGCATTTAAGTGCGCTACGGATGATTTGGAGCTTATCACAGAAAACCCCATGTTGGGTGTGACTGTAAAGCAGCCGAGGTCCGGTAGACGTGAGGCGTGGACGGAGGAACAGTTTAATTTTGCGTATGATAACTGTTCCGAGCCACAGCTAAAGCTTCTAATCAGCCTTATGATTGCACTGAGCAGCCGTATTGGAGAATGTCTCGCCTTAACATGGTCAGATGTATACGATAACGAGGACAAGCACGAACCGTCCTATATTCGTGTTTACAAGCAGTTGGTCTACCGTTCTGAGAAATTTATCGAAGAAACAAACGGTCGAGGGATTCTCAAAGTATTCGACCAAGTTCGCAGCACCCGACCGGATGCAAAGAGACGAGCAGTTTTCCATGTTACCAAGACGGAAAAGGAAATCGAAGCAAATGTAAAACGGTACTTGTTTTGTGAAAACAGGCGGATTCCGTCTGAACGGAATCCGCCTGTTTCGGATGGTATGATTTTGTGTGCTTTGCACTCAAAGTGGGTGCTATTTTGGAATATGATGTCAGAAATTACAGTTTCAGCGTTTGCCCCATAGCTATGACCCGAGAGATGTGGATATCTTCGTCAAACAAAAGAATATCGGCGTCCATGCCTGGGGCCAGAGTGCCTTTGTGTTTATCAGCTCCAATGATGCGGGCGGGAGTACGGGAAGCCATCACAACGGCTTCGTGGATAGGAGCACCGCCTAAGCGGATCATGTTCCGTACCAACCTGTCGGTAGTAGCTACACTTCCGGCAAAGGACTGCTTATCCGGTAATTTCATGACGCCGTCATCATACACCATATCCATACCATTGGACTGGCGGATCAGGGTTCCTTCTTCCATGTCCAATCCAGCGGTTTCCAGCGCATCGGTGATCAAAGCAATCCTGTCTGCTCCCTTGCATTTGTAAATTAGGCGCAGCAGGGAGGCAGGCAAATGTTTTCCGTCACAGATGACCTGGGCGGTAAGATCATCGAAGTAAAGCCCTGCTTCTACTACGCCTGCGGTGCGGTAGGAATTTTTCCGCCACATCATGGAACAGCCGGAGTATAAGTGGGTCACATCCCGGAAGCCGTGAAGCATGGCCGATTCTACATGCTCAAAGCTGGCGTTGGAATGAGCAATGGAGGGGGTGATTCCTCGGGCAAGCAGTTCATCGCCTAAGGCCCAAGCCCCGTCTCTCTCTACGGCAGCACCCATCATGGTGATCCCACCGGGCCAGGCGTTCAAAAGAGGCTCCCAGTTTTCCTTTATGGGGGGCAGCAGATAAGCCGGGTTCTGGGCACCGCATTGTTCTTTGGAAAGAAACGGGCCTTCCAGGTGTGCGCCTAAAATGGTGGCGCAGGTGCACATGGATTGGGCTTTGCGGATGTTTTTGACAGATTCCACCATCAGCGGCAAAGCCGCCGTAGTCACTGTGGGGGTGATGGAAGTGGTACCGCGGCGGGCGTGGGCCAGACACATCTTTACTATATTTTCGGGGGAAGCGCCGGTACAGTCATACCCGCCGCCTCCATGAACGTGGATATCCACAAAGCCTGGGGAAACGTACTGCCCGCCGGCGTCCAGTTTTTCTGACGGGGCAAAGTCTTGGGGAAGATCGTTTTCCGGCCAGATACCGGCGATCTTACCCGCATCAAAACCCAAAACATAACCTTGAAGCACCTGCCGGGGGGTAAGGATCCTTCCGTTTACGATAAGCGTTTTCATAAGACGATTTTCAGCTTATTTGTCAAGGAGGTACTGCCCCGCATCCTTATCGGTGTAGAGGCAGGCATGGAGCTGCTCCTTAAGAATGGTGGCCGGACAAGCGGTGGAAACCGCATCTTCTACTGTATGCTTGACTGCCAGTGCTTTAGTGGAGGCGGGCACCGAACAGAACATATACTTTGCGGCGCACAGACCGGGAATGGTAGCGCTCAGGGCGTGTGTGGGTACCTGATCAATGGAGGCAAAGCATCCGTCATGAACCTGCTGCATCCGGCAGACCTGATCCAGTTCCACTACCTTGACAAATTTTTTGTCGTTAAAATCTGCTACCGGTGGGTCATTGAAAGCAATGTGGCCGTTTTCGCCGATGCCAAGAATGCATACATCCAGGGGATGTTCTGTCAGAAGCGTATGATAGCGATCCGCTTCAGCCCAGGGATCCTCTGCATTTCCGTTTAACAGATGAACACTTTTGAAGGGCTTGTGATCAAAAATGGCCCGGCGCAGGAAGTTGCGGAATCCGGCGGGATGGCTGGGATCCAACCCAACGTATTCATCCATATGAAAGGCGTTGATGCGGCTCCAGTCAATGTCAGGGTCGGCGCACAGAGTCTGGAGCGTTTCGTTTTGAGAAGGGGCAGCTGCGAACATGACGTTGACGACGTCCTTTTGCTCCAGCAGCGCTTTTATGCAGGCGGCGGCTTCATTTCCGGCACATTCTCCCATGGCCTGCCTGGTATCAAACACACGCACCCGGAGTTTATTTGCGTAAAAATCCTTTAAAACAGCCATTTTTTCATCTCCTGTTATAGTGATCCTCTGGAATCATATTCATTTTTAAAGATAGCTGTTTCAGGCACGGTTGTCAATAGAAAAGAGAAAAAATAAGGAAACGTTTTCTAATTTTTCTGTTTTGCGTGCGCGTTTAAGTGTATATGCAGAAAAAACTCTTGATATCAAGCAAAAAAGATTAAAAGAATAAAAACGCTTTTTAAAAGCGTACAAAAAGTTTTGAAAAAATCTTGACAATTTTCATACTGCGGCTATACTGGTTTATAGAAAACGTATTCTATCTGTTTTCTATGAGCTTTGCAGCAGGAGGCACTATGGAGACTGTGACCATAAAGGATGTAGCCCGTCAGTCCGGCTACTCCATTACCACCGTATCCAGGGTGCTCAGCGGCAGCGATTATCCTGTTTCAGCCGATGCAAGAGAAGCCATCGAAGCCTGCGCCGCTCGCATGGACTATGTGCCCAACCAGCTGGCGAGGGGACTGAAAACAAATTCCAGCAGGGAGATAGCTGTTATCACGCCTTCCCTGCGCAATCCCTTTTATACCACTATTATTACCAGTATTGAAAGCGCATTGAGCCAGAACGGCTACAACATGCTGGTTTTTTTACGCAAGCGCACCGACGGGGCCGGGGATGAATTCCTTGCCCGCCTGACCAGCAAAATGGTAGCCGGTGTGCTCATTGCTACCAACAGCGTCAGCCCGGATATGGGACGAGGGCTTCGACAATTAAAAGAAAGAAAGATCCCCGTTATTGTCTTTGACGATGCTGTGGACGGCTTCAGCGACCTGCGGGGCATCTTTTTCGATTATCATCGGGGAGGAAGGCAGGCAGCGCAGACTCTGTATGCCCATGGCCACAGAAAAGTGGCGCTCATCACCTTGGACTTCATGGAACAGACCACCAGAAAGAGCTTTGTAGGGGGGTTCAGCGAGTATTTCCGGGAGATGGGGCATCCCTTGCGGGAAGACAGAGATATTTTCATTTCCACTGAACCGGATGACTTTACTGCCGGGGCGGCATTGGCTGAAAAGGTTTTTTCCTCCGGGCGTTCTTATACTGCGTTGGCGGCCAACAACGATTCCGTAGCGGCCGGAGCCATTGCCGCCATGCTTCGCCGCGGAGTGCGTGTGCCGGAGGATATCTCGGTTATCGGCATGGACGATAACATTTATGCCCGAATGACTACGCCTCCCCTGACCACCGTCCATGTTCCGGCCCGGGAGATGGGGGATATGGCCGTTCGCTATCTGCTGGAGGAAATGGAAGGGAAGCCATTGGCCTTCAGCCTGTATATGCAGTCCGACGTTATTGAACGGGACTCTTTGCGCAATATCAAGCAGACAGGAGAAAACAACATGCATCTGTATCTGAACGAAACAAAAGAAGACCTGGGCAGGGCGGCCGCAAAGCTCATTGCTCAGCGGATCAGGGAAGCCATTGCCCGGCAAGGTTTTGCCCGCATTGTCCTTTCTACCGGCGCCAGCCAGTTTGAAACACTGGAAGCCCTTGTGAAAGAGGACGTGGACTGGTCCAAAGTGACCATGTTCCATCTGGACGAATATGTAGATTTGCCGATGACTCATATTGCGTCCTTCCGCAAGTACCTTACGGAGCGGTTTGTGAATCTGGTACATCCCCGCGAGGCAGTATTTGTCAACGGTGAAGGCGATGTGGAAAAGAACATTGCCGAGCTTACCCGCCGCCTGACGGAAAAGCCCATTGACGTAGGCGTTATCGGTATTGGCGAAAATGCCCATATTGCTTTCAACGATCCTCCGGCAGATTTTGAGACCCGGGAGAGTTATATCGTAGTCAACCTCAATGAGCGCTGCAAGAAGCAGCAGGTGGGGGAGGGCTGGTTTGCCACGGAGAAAGATGTGCCTAAACAGGCCATTTCCATGACGCCTTACAGGATCATGCAGTGCAGGACCATTGTTTCTCCGGTGCCCAAGGCCGTTAAGGCAGAAGCAATTTCTGCTGTGCTTCGGGCCGAAACCGTTACCCCTATGATCCCCGCAACCTTAATGAAAACGCATCCGGACTTCCACCTGTTTATTGACAGGGATTCCGCCGCACAATGCAGCCGGGAAGTTCTTGACCGGTATATGTAAGCCGGATCCAACCCAGCATGAAATGCATCCCTGAGGGGTGCGTCATGATAAAAAAAGACGGAGGAAAAACACATGCGTAAATTTCTGGCGATGCTGCTGGCCGCTCTGATGCTGTTGGCCGTGGTAGGATGCACCGCTCCCGCTGCAGATGGGCAGAAGGATGCTGCAGACGACAAGAAGACCGAAGCGCCTGCAGACGGCAAGACTGAGGACAACAAGACCGAAGACAACAAGCCCGCTTCCGGGGAACGCCGCAAGCTGCGGGTTGCCGCAGAAAGCTGGCAGGTCACCAAGATCTTCCTGGAGGATGCTGCGGCAGCTTTCATGAAGGATCATCCCGATGTAGACGTGGAAGTCATCACCTATGCAGATACCAGTGTGCTGTCTACCTACACCCTCAACTGGATGCAGGATACCACCGATGTGGATATCGTCTTCATCGACGGCGGTGTGAAATTTGCCAAGCAGTTTGATGCAAAAGGCCTTATCTGCGACTTTGATAAGGATCTGAACTTCTTCAACTATGTATCCCAGGATCAGTTCTGCAACGGCGTTCTGGAATACGGCAAGGTACAGGGCCGCCAGGTAGCGCTCCCCATCATTCAGGAAGTCTATGCCATCAGCTGCAACGTGGATATGTTCAAGGCAGCTGGTCTGGTGGACGAGCAGGGCAACTGCCTCCAGCCCAAGGACTGGGATGAATTCTATGAATTCGCCAAGAAGCTGACCATTCGCGATGCTAACGGTAATGTGACCCAGCAGGGCGCTTCCATTCAGTTTGGCAACAACCTGCTGGCCATCATTGCCTCCTCTCTGGCTGGCGTCAAGGGCAACATCACGCTGGATGACGGTGTGACCTATGATATTGACAACAACGAGTTCCGGGCTATCGTAGCCAACTGGCAGAAGGGTGTCCAGGAGGGCGTCTACTCTATCGCTACCTTCGCCGACAACTCCGGCGGACGAAACGCGCTCAAAGCCGGTACTCTGGCCATGTGTTATGAGGCTGCAGGCCGTTGGATGGAAGCGGAGAATATGCTGGGTGCCGGCACAATGACGCTGGCCAACACTCCCGGCGGCAAAGGAACCCTGGGCTTCGGCGGTGATATCGTGGTTCCCAAGTGCTCCCCCAACCAGGATCTTGTGTGCCAGTTTGTAGCGGAACAGCTCCTGGGTGAGCATGTCCAGACCAATACCTTCACGCAGTATGGCAAGATGTCTGTGATCAAGAGTTACTTTGATGCTGCCATCGAGGCTGTTCCCATCTGGGCCAACATCAAAGATTCCATGGACAAGGCTATCGGCGCTCCTTCCTATAACGAAGAGCAGAAGTTCCTGGACGGTGCCTGCGCTATCTTCCAGGCCGGCCTGGTGGATCCCAATACTACTGCCGATCAGATCGTAAATGAGCTGGTCGAACTTATGAATTCCGTAGATAAGTAAGCGTTACGTCTACCCCTTATCATGGACGCGGGGGCCAGTGCAGGGCCCCCGCTCCGGTATTTGCATTGTTTATCCCATTCGCTCCTTCTTATTTTTCAGCAAAGGAATGTCTGAAGTATGAACCATCGTTCCACCAGCGTCAGAATGCGGCAGAAGCAGAAGTGGGGCCGCCTGTTTGTGCTCCCCGCCTGCCTGATCATCTTCCTGTTTGTGGTATATCCACTGGTATACACGTTTTATCTCAGCTTCTGCGATTACAATTTTGCCTTTGACTCCAAGCCCACATTTATTGGGCTGCAAAACTACATCAGCATGTTCAAGGATAAGCTGTTCGTGCAGGCGTTGACCAATACGCTTCTGTTATCTGCTATTCAGTTCGTGCTGATGATGGTCATTGCATTGGCGCTGGCACTGCTGCTGTATAAAAAGACGAAGCACAGCTGGTTCTATAGGACATCCATATTCATGCCCATTGTGGTGCCGGCTTCTCTGGTGTGCCTGCTGTTCAGCTGGATGCTGGCCAATAACTTTGGTATCGTCAACAAGTTTCTTATTGAGGTGCTGCATCTGCCCAAATTGGCTTCCGACTGGCTCACCCGGGCAGATACGGCTAAGGGGTGCGTAGTGGTGGTCAGCCTTTGGAACAAGGTTGGCTTCTGTACTATTCTTTTCCTTTCCGGCCTGCAGGGCATTTCCAAAGATGTGCTGGAGGCGGCGGATCTGGATGGAGCTACGGGCTTTAGAAAGCTGTTTTACATTATTCTGCCCAGCCTGTCTGAAACCTTCGTGGTGGTAGGTATCTGGGCGGTGCTTCAGACCTTGAAGCTTTTTGTTACCCCCATGGTACTGACCAGCGGCGGACCGGCCAATGCCACCCAGGTGCTGTATATGTACATTTACAAGACGGCATTTTTGAACTATGATATGGGCTATGCAGCTGCCATGTCCTTTGTGTTCAGCGTGATCGTTATGGTCTTTGCCGTACTGAACATGAAGCTCAGCACCAGAGAGGATTGAAACAATGAAAAAGCCTTTTAAACTGCGTAAAAAAGATATAAACAACCTGTTGGTGACGCTGGCGCTTCTGATCGTATCCCTGCTGTTCATTATCCCCGTGTTTTACTGTATTTTTACGTCGGTAAAGACATCACAGGAGATCATGCAGGACGTGACGTTTTTCCCTCATCGGCTGACGTGGGAGAATTATGAGTATGTATTTGCCCGGGGAGCCAAGTACCTGAAGTTTTACTGGAATACCATTGTGGTGACCGTATCTACGGTGCTTATTACAGTGGTCATGTCTTCGCTGGCAGGATATGCTTTTGCCAGACTTCCTTTCAAGGGCAGCAATACTCTGTTGGCGGCCATTTTGTTTGTGCTTACTTTCCCTCTGACGGCGTTGCTGATCCCCATTTATATGATGGAATTCAAGCTGGGAATGCTCAATACCTATATCGGGCTGATCCTGCCCAATATAATATGCGTGCTACCTTTCTCCATCTTCATAACCCGCGGCACATTCAGAGGATTGCCGCAGGAATTGGAGGATTCTGCCGAAATCGATGGCTGCGGCGTAGTGCGTACCTGGTGGAACATCATGCTGCCAATGGCTAAAAATGCGCTGGTCATTGTCATAGTGTCGGCCTTTTACAATGTGTGGGGGGAATATACCATTGCCAAGACACTGGCTACACGGGAGAGTATCATGCCTATCTCTGTAGCATTGACCCTGCTCAAGGGAGAGGACTGGAACTATGGGGTACTGGGGGCGGCCATAACCATGTCTATCATTCCGCCGATTGCGGTGTTCACTGTGTTTCAGAATCAGCTGGTGGAGGGCATGGTGGCAGGTGCCGTAAAGGGTTAAGCGCAAAAAAGAAAAGGAAGCATATATGAAGTTGTTCAAAAGCCCTTACAGAGCCATATCCGACGAAGAGGCCGTAGAAAATGCGGCCCCCCGCCATGGTTTTGTGGGTTTTTTCGTTACTCTCTGGGAGTATCTGAGCGAGTTATTCCGCGGGAATTTGCTGACGGTGCTGTGTCTGCTGCCGGCATGCCTGCTGTATATTTTGGGACGTGTTCTTTTTGAAGGAGTACTGCCCGTAGCTTTTGTGAGTCTGCTGGGGAGCATTCCCGCCGGGGCGGGGCTTTGTGGCCTGTCTGCCGTAGCGGTAGAAAGCCTGCGGAATCGTGGGTATGCCTTTATGCGCACCTATAAAAAAGAATTCAAGGCAAATCTGAAAAAGGGGATTCTTCCTGGTTGCCTGTATATCCTGTCCGTCTGGCTGGTGGGGTATATGCTCTCCTTTGCCGGGGAGATGGCTGCCGTAGCCAATGCCAAAATGGTGTATGTGATGCTGGGCGTGTTGGCCGTATTGCTGCAAACACTTCTGGGATATATGCTGCCTATGATGACACTGGTGGAGCTGCCTGCCAGACATTATCTGAAAAACAGTCTGCTATTCATGGCAGCCTGCCCCAAAAGCACTGTGGGGCTAATGCTGGTCAGCACAGTAGTATGCTTTGGAATCCCACTTCTGCTGCTGCCCTATACGGGAATATACCTGCTATTGATCGGATTGGCTGTGCTGGAACTGAGCCGGGCAGCTTTTGCCTGGCCGGTGCTCAACAGCCGTCTGCGCATTGAGGAACGGGAAGCAGAGAAGCATCGAGCAGAAAACAGCTGATAATTTACAGCATTTTATTTGTACGGGCGGGAAGAGTTTTCTGCCCGTTTTTCCGTTTGCAACTACAGCACCCGGTCACGAAGGAGAACGGAATATAATTCATGAAAACTCAAGAGGAGACTCTTTTGAGCTGGACATACGCTTTCGGGGTCTTATGTTCTTGTTGTGTTTCGGCGATAGAAGCAGCTCAAATGTGTGTTGCTGCTTTTATATGAGAAGCAGTTGTGAACGGGCGTATTCCGGCGCAGCATAGGCAGCGCCCCTTGCTGATTTAATATCCGTGCAGAATAAAAGCCCCGCCGGGGCTGGTCGGCAGGGCAGAGAAGACCTTTTATATTAATTCTGAGTTTCAGCGAGCCAGGGGTGGCCATTGGCATACCCGGGGGTAGGAGTAAGATAGTAGACAAGGGCGCCTTCTTCCATGCCTGTAGAGGCTCCTTCCGGCACCTCCGGTATGCGCAATGCCTCGTACATATTGCTGCTCTGGCAGTACAGGGTCAGAGTTTCTCCCACACTTAAAGAGAAGCTGGCATGCAGCTCGTGTTCGCTGCTTTCTTTTCCGGAAAGGAATACGATAAGGTATGTTCCAGGTTCCATGGTCACGTCTGGCAAGGCCCATTTTGTCAGTTTTTCAGGATCATCGGAAAGATACCATCCTTTCAGGCTTACCGCCGTATTGCTGTGATTGTACAGTTCGCAGAAATCACTGCGGTCTCCGTCACGATCGGTGATGGAAATCGTATTTTTGGCACAGGCTTCATTTATAGACACAACCAACGTACCCATTGTGGCGGTATCAGCCCGGGCGGCGCCATCTTGAGGAGAGGGAGGCGTATCTAAAATGTCTTCACTACGGTTTTCTTTTCCCAGTGTCGGGAACTGGCAATACCCCCAGGTATCGTCTGCACGACGGGCCCAGGTGACATTTTTTTCCATCTCCGGCACTTGTACCTGATCCAGCAGTGTTCCAAGCGGATCGTATAAGTAAAGCCCTTCACCGTAACGGGAGAGACCAAAATCCAAACAGACATGCCCGTCCGTCGGCTGGCACCCTTCGGAGCAGCCCCATAGTGTCATATATTTTTGTCCGTCCAGTTCTGCTGCGGGCAGATTGTGTTCCCGATTTTTTCCTTCGCGAGAGGTAAGGGTATAGCCTTCCAGATTTACGGTCACCAGCCCGGGATTATAAAGCTCGATGGCATCTACATATCTGCCGCAGCTTTCGCACCATACTAATTCTCCCCGGCTGAGGATCTCGGTGAGGCGGAGTGCCTCATAGGTTTTTCCGGCGTACTTTTCGTCGCCGTCCTTCACAAGCAGAGAGGAGGCAGGGCAAACATCCAGTATATCTCCGGTATTTTCTTTTCCGGGGGTGGGCAAGGGGCAGAAGCCATAACTTCCGTCGGATCGGCGGGCATAGGAAACATCCTTGACCAGTGCGGGAATTTCCAGCGCTGTGACAGCTTCCCGGCGGGGATTCACCAATGTCAGCGTTTCCCCCTTACGGCTGAGAGAAAAGTCAAGGCAGTTTTCTGCCGATTCTCCGTTGGCATAAAGTATCAGATATTCTCCGGGAGCCAGTTTGCGCTTGGGCAGAGGGGAAAGCTTGCCTTCGTTTTCCACGTTGTCTGTCAGATACCATCCGGAAAGATCCACCGGGATCTGGGAACCGTTATACAGCTCTATCCAGTCCGGAGACCCCCATGCTGCATCCGTTAATGAACGTTTGTTGCTGGCAACTACTTCGTTAATCAAAATGCCGTTTTCTGGAATCGCATTGTCCGGCTGGGTGCAGGCGGGCAGCAGTCCGGCTAGAAAAGTCAAAAACAGCATAAGTCCGGGCAGCCGGTGTTTTCTTGCCGTCATGGCAACCTCCTTACGGGAAAATATCATATGGTTTTCATCAGATACTGGCCGGCAATACCCACACAGATTCCGGTCAGGAAATTCACACCGCTCTCTGCTCCGGCAATGCGCATGGCGCAGCCGGAAAGAGTAGTGTAAGCCGTATCGGAAAACAGGGATCGCAAAAGCTGAAAACGGTCTTCATCTACCAGCCCTTCTCCGGCTTGCAGCAAGGCGGCGGCGCCATTTTCGTTTGTGTTTTGAGCGGCAGCGGCGGCCAGCTGCCGGGTGATCTCCCGTACCCGATGCAAAGAACGGCCCAGCGCAAAGCTTAAAGCGGTATAAGCAGCCATATAGCCGGAGAGAAGTATATCCGAAGCGGGAACGGAGCCGGAACCAAAGCCGGCGGCAGCGGCAGCGGCAGTGCAGGCGGCATACATATCTCCTTCTTCCAACCCATCGCTCAGAGCTTTTAGCTGCGTTCCCAGGGGAGCCAGGGGGCCTGCTTCCCGAGGACTCAGCGCCAGTAAAGAAAGATCTTCGCTGCCTGCCCCCTGCTCAATGGCGCGCCGCACATGGCGCAGGCGCATATTCAGATCCATGGGCAGGAACAGGTTGGTCATGGCGTCCATGGAAAGGTCCACATCTTCCGCCATGGTCACATCCACTACCAATTCCGTCTGCGGAATATCCAGGCCATTCTTATCCAGCAGCACATCCATGCCCGGACGAATCCCCAGCGCCGTAAAAGGCTTCAAACTTCCCACCAAACAGGAAAAGGGCTTGAGGCACTCTCTTTGCACCACGGCAATGAGTCCGAAAGGAGTTTCCATATCCAACCGTTTGTCATATACTCCGGTAACTTTTCCATGAAACTGGCCGGCGTACAGATAGGAGTGAAGTCTTTTGCATATTTTTAAAGCCGTTTCCATAGTATACCCTCATGTAAACAGATAATCAAAGAAAGGGATATTTCCGTGTGAAATTCTCCTTAACTTTATTTACAGTATGACGCCAAGGCATCCGGGCGTAAAGATATGCGTGGGGGAATTTACTTATTTTTTACGAAAAGGAAACACATTGACCCGATTTTAATGCGTTCGATTCTGTACTGCAAAGGAAAGAATTAAAGCTGTCTGCGCTTTGGGTACCGAGGCACATACAATCGCCATAAAATGTCTGCGGACAGATGTGCTGCGCTTCGGTAAAGCACAATTGCCATATACCGGGGGCTGGTATATGGAATTTAAGACTTTTTCCGGGAAATATAATAATGGAAGCCATTGACAATGGTACCGGAGCAAGGCTATTATACCCTTATAATGCGCAGAAAGATCTTCGCAAAAACATAGCAAGGGGAAGGAGAACACCGTGGCTGAATTATTGTGGAAGCCTACCAAGGCATACAGAGAAAACACTAATATTTACGCTTTCATGCAGATGGTAAACAAGCAGGAGGGCACAGATTTTCAGGATTATAAGGCTTTGTATGCCTGGTCTGTAGAGGAGCCTGAGAAGTTCTGGGATCTGCTGTTTAAATATCTGGATATTCTCTGCTATACCCCTTATGAAAAGACAGTAGATGATATCCATAAATTCCCCGGAGCCAAATGGTTTCCCGGCTGCACTCTGAACTATGCAGAAAACATGCTTCGTCACGGAGACTCCGAAGAAGCCTGCCTTATTTTCCGCGGAGAGGATAAGATTCGCCGGGAGTGGAGCTGGAAGCAGGTGCGTCATGAAGTTTTTGCATTGGCCACTGCCCTGCGGCAACTGGGTCTGCAGCCGGGAGATGCTGTAGCCGCCTATATGCCTAATATGCCCGAAACCATCATCGCCATGCTGGCTACTGCTGCGGTAGGAGCCGTATGGTGTTCCTGTGCTACAGATATAGGCCCCGGCGCAGCCTTTGACCGGTTGGGACAGGTGGATCCCAAAGTACTCTTCACCACAGATGGGTATCTGTATAAGGGCAAGACCTTTGATACCACAGCCAATGCTGCCCTGGTGGCCTCCCGCATGGAACGCCTGGAAAAGGTGGTCGTCTGCCATTATGCCGGCGACAGAGCGAGAATTAAAGATATCCCCAAGAGCAGTGCCTGGGAAGATTTTACGGATGTTACCGTTCCCGAGCCTTTTGTTTATACCCCGCGGGAAGCTAACGATCCTACCGTGGTCATGTTCTCTTCCGGTACTACGGGCAAACCAAAGTGTATGGTGCAGTCCGTACTGGGGCTGATGATCAATCAGCTAAAGGAACTGGTGCTGCATCATGATATGAAGCCCTCGGATCGGATGCTGTACATCACTACCTGCAGCTGGATGATGTGGAACTGGCAGGCGGCGGCTTTGGGGGCGGGCAGCTCCATTGTTCTGTATGACGGTAACCCTTCTTATCCTGATCTTTCTGCCATCTGGAAGATTCTGGAAAAAGAGAAGGTCACGGTATTCGGTCTTTCCGCCAGCTATGTGCATGCCCTTATGGCAGCTGGGTTCGTGCCTAAGGAGCATGCGGATCTCAGCCGTCTGCGAATGATTTCTCAAACTGGATCCGCTCTCAGCGAAGAAGGTTGGCGCTGGGTATACAGGGAGATCAAGCAGGACTATTTCTTTAATTCCATTGCCGGCGGCACGGATATAAACGGCTGTTTCTGCATCGGCAACCCCATGGAGCCCTTGTATGCCGGACAGCTTCAGTTCCCGGGGCTGGGCATGAAAATTGAATGTTATGATGAAAACGCAAAACCCGTCAGGGATCAGCAGGGAGAGCTGGTCTGCGAGATCCCGGCGCCCAGTATGCCCATCTACTTCCAGAACGATCCGGATGGAGAGCGATACATGAATGCATACTTCCGGGTGTACCCTGGTGTATGGCACCATGGCGATTATGTGTGTTTCCATTCCGAAACCGGCGGCGTCAGCTATTATGGACGTTCCGATTCCGTTCTGAAACCTTCCGGAGTCCGCATTGGCACGGCGGAGATCTATAATATTGTGGAAAAGTTCCCGGAGGTGCAGGATTCTCTGGCCATTGGTCAGCAGTATCATGACGATCAGCGGATACTGCTCTTTGTCCAGCTGAAGGATGGATGCGAGCTTACCGATGAACTGAAAAAACGCATCAAAACCGAACTGCGAGTTCGCCAGTCTCCCCGCCATGTACCGGCGCTGATCTTTGCCGTTCCCGATATTCCCAAGACATTCAACGGGAAAAAGGTGGAATCTGCCGTGACAAATCTGGTCAACGGAAGAAAGATCACCAACCGTGACGCTCTGGGCAATCCGGAGGCTCTCAACTATTTTGAAGCTCTGCTTCCGGAGCTGAAGTAATCATGGAATGATCCAAAAGGCACGGGCAACATCCGTGCCTTTTCCGTTTAAACTCGTCAAGGAGAAGTATATGTTAAAAGCAGGCTGTCATCTTTCCCCATCCAAAGGGTATCTGGCCATGGCAGAGACTGCGCGGGAATTGAGCGGGAACACCTTTCAGTTCTTTTTGCGTAATCCCCGTGGGAGTCGGGCAAAAGAAATGAATATACAGGATGCTGAGGCCATGAATGTGTTTTTAAAGGAAAATGCCATGGGTCCGATCCTTATGCATGCCCCCTATACGCTGAATCCCTGCGCAAAAGAGGAACGGGTTGAGGAATTTGCACGGCAGGTACTGGAAGATGATTTAAAGCGAGCAGCATGTTTCCCCAGAAATCTATATAATCTGCATCCGGGCAGTCATGTGGGGCAGGGAGTACAGGCGGGTATAGATAAAACTGCACGTCTGCTCAGCATCCTGCTGGAAGAAGCGGAAGGTATCAGCGTAACGGTGGAAACCATGGCGGGACAAGGCAGCGAAATAGGCAGTGATTTTACACAGATAGGCGAGATCCTTCGCTTGACGGGAGCTGGGGACAGGCTGGGAGTCTGTCTGGATACCTGTCACGTGTTCGGGGCAGGATATGACATCGTGCATGATTTGGAAGGGGTGCTGGAGGATTTTGACCGGCATATAGGCCTGAAGCATCTGTTGGCTCTGCATTTGAATGATTCCATGATGCCTCTGGGCAGCAGGAAGGATCGCCATGCACCCATCGGTGCGGGATATATAGGTCGGGATTCTTTTGCGAGTGTGGTGAATCACCCGGTTCTTAAAAACTTGCCCATGGTACTGGAAACACCTCATGCAGAACTTTCCGGGTATGCCCAGGAGATTGCACTGCTGCGCCGCCTGGCGGGAGAATAGCGTAATAGGGGGAATGAGACTTGGATGCGGCGGCCCAGCCCGCATATCTTTATCCGAATCTCGGATGCGTACAAATAAAAAGATCCATCTTGCATGCTTAAAATACATTGCGTCTGTTTTGTAACGAATCTCCGGGTCTTCTTGCAATATTTTATCGCTTTTGCTAAGATAAGATGATTGTCAAAGTATAAAGGAGACGTGACATGGGGGAAGAGAATCTGCGGCCTTACCTTACGGCAGCCGGAAACTCGGAGAGGGAGATCCTCATCCAACGTTCCCGGTTTATCGGGCGCTGCTTCCCTGTGAAGACGGAAAAAGAGGCACTCGGCGTTCTGGCGGATATTCGCCGCCGCCATTGGGACGCTTCCCATAACTGCTATGCATATTCCATAGGGCCGGGGGGCGGATGCGCCCGGTATTCAGATGATGGGGAACCCGGTGGTACCGCAGGTTTGCCCATGATGGAAGTGCTTCGCCGTCGGGAGGTAACCGATGTACTTTGCGTAGTTACCCGGTATTTCGGCGGTATCTTGCTGGGAGCGGGCGGGCTGGTGCGTGCGTATTCCCGCAGCTGTGCAGAAGCACTGGATGCGGCAGGGCTGGTGCGCATGGCTCCCGGGCAGATTTATGCTTTTACCGTGCCATATGGGCAATGGACGCTGTTTCAACAGATAATTACCCGCTTTGGCAGTCTGAAAGATGTGGAGTATGCAGACGTGATCCGCTGTCGGGTGGAGATACCCCGAGAACAAGGAGAGAACATGCTGCTGGCGGTGCGGGATAAAACCAACGATACATTGAGAGGAACATTGGAAGGGGAGCAATATCTGCCCTTTCCTGTGGAAGTATAAAACATGAAAAAGATCCGGGCCATAGTGTGCATATTGCTGGCGCTGATCCCCGTGTTCATGGGGGTTCGTCTTTCCCATGGGGAAACGGAGCCGCCGGTAACCATGACCATCGAACCGGATCCGGAATGCCAGCTGACCGGCCCCGGGGAACTGACATATCTGCGCTTCACCTTAAAAAATACAAGCAATGATTCCTATACGCTGCATAATGCGGTGCTTTCCGGGGAGCTGCTGCCTCAATCCATGGCTTTTGAGGAAGACCTGACGTTGGAAGGGAAGGGCGTGCTGGAATTCAGAGCACAAAAGCTGTTTGTTCCTTTGGATGCCTTTGATAGAGATCTGACTTTCAGACTTTCCTGGCTGGAACAGTCTTACGGGGAATTAGTGCCCGATGAGGAAGCAGCCCTGACCTATGTAAAAAAATATGTGACAGCTACGGTACGTATAGAACGTTTTGACGAGCCCAAGCTGAGTCTGTCCTATAAGCTGACACAAACGATGGCAGCTTCTGGAACGCAGGTGCAGGTGACATATCTGCTAAAAAACGATACAAAGTTTGATATGACCGGCTTGAGCCTTTATGATTCCGGAGTATCCAGCAGTTATATTCCTTTACCGCAAGAGCAGCTGCTGGCCGGTACATCTATGGAAGTGCCGTACACTTTTACCATGGGGGAAGTGGATGCGGTGATCAATCCGGTTGTGGAGTATACCGTCAAAGGAGAAAAACAGCTGGCTTCCTGCGAAAGCTCCGCTACCATAACCTATGTAAAGGTGGAGCTCACCCTGTCCGTGCAGCAGTGTCCGGCTACAGAAAGCGGAACGCTTTTTGCTTTGACTGTGACAAATACCGGCACCCATGCCATGACGGATATTTGTCTGTACGATGAAATCGGCACGGAGCTGGAGGAGCCCTTTGACCTTTCTGCCGGGCAGAGCCGATCCATTACCTATACCGTAGCCGCTGCTGTAGCCGCCAGCACACCCCGCAGGGTCTCCTTCCGGATCCAAGCGAAAGATTTCCAGGGCCAGCCTTATACTGCGGAAAGCAAAGACAGCTATGAGATCAAACCCTATGTGGAGGCCGATCAGGTCAATTTGCAGCTTATCGTAACATTGAGCAATTCCAAGTTCAATGATGACGGGTCCTTGACGACAACGATTCTGTTTGAAATGCGCAACTACTCCGCAGTCCCCATTACCAAGGGAGTGCTTACGGAAAACAATGCATTTAATGGCGTTGTGATTCAGTATGATCAACTGAACACGGGTGTTACGACTTTTTCCAAGGAATTCAATATTACAGAAGGGAACAGTATTCTTTCCTTTGTGCTCACGGCAGAGGATCCGGCGGGGACTGCCTATGCTACAGATGCCATGCGGCTGGATCTTACCGGATTGCTGCAACGGCGGCAGGAAGGAGGAGGCAGCGCAAATAAAGGAACCACCATTGATACCACCGGCACTATCTATGATACGGCGAAGTTTACCCGTATCTTTCGCCGGAGTCTGCTGGTGCTTTTTTTGCTTATCGTTGCGTTGCTGGCAGCTTCCGCTATTTTGTATGTATATGAACAGAGCATACGCCGGAGTCTGCCTTTTGAAGAATTTGCTGTTCCTACACCGAAAAAAACTTCCTCTGAGGAGAAAACGGCAGATACCGCACGGCTGCAATTTGGCTATGCGCGCCCGGCAAAACTCCGGTATATGGAGCAGGAACGCTCTCAGGAAGCGCAGGAAGAACCGGCACCCGTATCCGGAAGGATTCCGCTCGATGGAGATAAAGCTTTCCGGAGGCCTTCCGCATCCACTGCAAACGATTCGGACACCAGTGCCTTTAAGCGGCCTGAACGTCCAAATCATATGCTGACAGAAGAAAAAACAACGGTTTTTCCTGCGATCACTCCCGCACAGGCTGCAAATGCAGGGAAAAAGGCCGATCCACCTACTGCGGATATAGGTGTGCCAGAAGGTTCCCTCGCCGGAAACACCCTTACGAGCGCCGCAAAGTCAACTTTTGTCCCTGTTGAGCCGGAACCCATTCGTGTGTTTAACTCGCAGCTTTCCAAAATAAAATCAGACGAACGGGAGAATGCTTTTGATGAAACTGACTTCGCAGGAGATGTACAGCCCGTGGCTGCTCACGTTGAACCGGAACCTGTTCGTACGCTCAACTCCATGCATTCCGCTGTAGAATCAAGCGCAAAGAAAAGTGCTTTCGAGGAAGAGAGTCATTCGGGTGCTTTACCGGAAGCGATGTCAGATACAGTGTCTCAAGCAGAGAAACAGGTCACTTCGTCCGCCCCAACAGGCACCAGAATTTTTTTCCCCAGGAGGTTGGAACTGCGTCCCCAGCCAAAGCATCGTCCTCGGAAAGAAGAAAAGCCGTTGCGCATAGGCAACAACATAAAAGAAGATTGAAGCTTTTTGAAAACAAAACAGGTGAGAGATGGCAAATCGATATGAAGATAAAGTCGCTTCCGTAAGTAAGGCGCTGACTATTATGGAGTTGTTGAGCAAAGATCCTCAGGGCATGGGACTGGTAGAAATCAGCAATCAGGCGGGGATGAACAAAACCACCGTTTATCGGCTGCTTACTTCCCTGATGGAAAAGGAGTACGTAGAGCAGGATGAAAAATCCGGCAAATATTCTCTCGGATTGAAAATATTGAGTGTAGCTTCCGCGCTGTATGAGAAGATGGATATCCGAGCAGTAGTTCGTAAACATGCTCAGGAATTACTGAATGGTTTTCCTGGTACCTTGCTGGTGACCAAAGAGATCAGCGGAGAGTTTTTTCTGGCGGACGTGCTGCCATTGGACGAAAGGAACGTATTATCGCTGCGTGTAGGCGGAGTATTGAAAGAAGGAGCCCTTATTCAGCGTACTTTTCAGGCAAATAAGGCTCTGTGGCAGCCTGGCCGGTCTATTCTCTCGGTGCCTGAAGATCCGGAAGTGCGGCGGGAAAATAAACAAATATTGATACAGGGGTACGCAGAAAGTCAGGCAGATATCGGTGAAGTAGCTGCTGTGGCGGCGCCAGTGTTTGATTTTTCAAGAAATGTGGCCTATGTGGTCAGCATGCATGCTTCCGTACTTAGAGAAAAACGGGTGCAGTCTGAATGGATACTTACTTTGCTCAAATTTGCCAATGCTCTTTCCAATGATCTTGGATATGCTGGCTATGTCTGATATACAGGTCGTATAAAAGAAGCTCCGATAGGGAGCTTCTTTTTTGTACTTCGGGCGAAATTAATGTAAAAAAATGTTGACAATTCACCAGATGTGCAGTATCTTTATTTTAAAGAGTTTCGCATTGCGAAACGAGAGAAAAGAAAAACGAAACAAATTTTTAAAGGAGCACAGGATGGATACATACACTGGCAGGATAGAAACAACCAGGCGGGGAGAAGTCATCGTATGCGGCGGAGGATGTGCGGGTGTTGCCGCGGCCATTGCCAGTGCCCGCAGCGGTGCGAAAACCATTCTGCTTGAAAAAACATCTGTGGTTGGCGGCACTGCCACCAACGGTTTGGTAGGACCCTTTATGACCTGCTTTGATCCAAAGGGAGAAAGGCAGTTAGTAAAGGGCATTTTTGATGAAATGATCCGTCGAATGGAAGAAAAGGGCGGCGCTATCCATCCTTCCAAAACGGGACAAGTCAGCGCATATGGCTGTTATATTCGGCTCAGGCACAATAATCTGACGCCTTTTCAACCGGAAACATTAAAAATGGTCATGATGGATATGCTGCTTGAAGCAGGCGTTGAAATATGCCTGAACATCAGCATTCTGGATACAGAAAAAGAAGGGGGGAGGATCCGCTCTGTTGTTGCTTTTGATGGGAACCGTTTGATACGGATTGAAGGCGAGGTGTTTATTGACTGCACAGGGGATGGACTGGTGAGTCTGAAGGCTGGAGTACCTATGAAAATGGAGGATCCTAAAGGATCCTTGCAGCCAATGACACTGTTCTTCTGGATCTATAATGCAGATGATGCAAAGATAGAGGCGTATCTTAGCCAGGACGAGGAAAACAGATATTTGCCCTATCACAAGCTGATCGAGGAGGCAAGAGTCAGAGGCGAGTTTCCGATAAACCGCAATAAAATCGGTCTTTATCACATGGTGCATCCTGGGGAATGGAGACTCAATACGACCAGAATTCAGGAGCTCAGTCCCGTAGAGGAACAGGATATGAGCCGCGCATATGCAGAAGGACTCAGGCAGGTTGAATTTCTGATGGATTTCTTTAAAACACTGCCGGGCCTGGAAAATGCTCGAATTGCTCAGAGCGGGGCAGTCGTAGGCGTGCGGGAGTCCCGCAGAATTCGTGGATTGTATACGCTGACGGAAGAGGATCTTATTCAGCCGGTGCACTTTGAAGATGCCATTGCCCTTTGCAGCTATCCGGTAGACCTGCATCCCGCAAAAGGGGCAGCAACAGGAACCAGTTACAAAAAAGAGAAAACGGATGTGGCGGAGGTTTATCAGATTCCTTATCGCATCCTGGTGCCAGAAAATGCAGATAATCTGCTGGTTGCAGGACGCTGCGTTTCCGCTACGCATGAAGCCCTGGGGGCTATCCGGATTATGCCGGCAGTGTTTGCCATGGGACAGGCGGCAGGAACCGCTGGTGCCATGTGCGTAAAAAACAGCTGCCGCCCGGCGGAATTGGATACAAAAGCTCTTCAGCTTGTCCTGAAGGAGCAGGGGCAGGAATTTCTGCTTTAAAACAAAAGCGACCCAAAAATAAATAAGGATTAAAGAGTATGAGTATTACAACGATTTTGATCATAGCGGTTTTTGTAGCAGTGGTAGCACTGATGGTCACGGATAAATTGAACGCCGTAGCAGCTCTGCCGCTGATGGCCATCGTTATGTGCGCCGTAGCTGGCGTTCCCTTTAAGACTATTGTGAACGATGTGGTAGGCGGAGGCATCTCGGGCCTTTCCGGTGCGATTTTCTCCACGCTTATAGCTGCTATTCTGGGTGAAGTAATTCGCAAGACCGGTATTGCAGAAAAGCTCATTCGCAGTGCGGCAGAATTGGGCGGCGATAACCCCTATGTGCTGGCCGTGCTGTGCTTCCTGGCTTGCGGCTTCTGCTTCATTGGCCTTAACGGGGTAGGCTCCAAAATCATGCTGGGCTTGATCGTTTTCCCCATTATGCTTTCTGTAGGAGTACCCAAAGTTATTGCAGCTTTTGTTATGCTTGCCGGTACTTCTGTTGGCTACTTCATGAATGTTTCCCGTTGGACGTTTATCGGCAATCTGGTTGGTCTGGAGGCAACTGATCCCCTGATCAAGAACACTGCAGTCATGATCCTTATTCCGGCTGTCATCATCTGCGTTGCATTGATACTCATTGGTATCAAGGTAAAAGGACCGGTGTTTTCCTGGGCCGTTAAAAAGAACGATGGTGAAAAGCGCGACAAGAGCAAGGACGTGCCGTTGTATTCCATTCTGGCGCCCATTATTCCTCTTGTGCTTGTACTTGCATTTAAGTGCAATGTAAATGCTGCTTTGATTGTAGGTATTTTGTATGCCATTTTGACGACGCAGTGGAAGAACAAATTCCGGGGCATTCAGGATCTGATCAACAAATCGGCCTTTGATGGTTTTGCCAATGTATCCGTCACTGTAGTGCTCATGATGGGGATTGGCATGGTACTGGCTGCCTCCAAGCAGGAAGCTTTGCTTACCCCCATCCAGAACCTGCTCACAGCCATTGTGCCCACAGCACCTGTTCTGGTGATTCTGGTATTTGGTTTGGTAGGTCCATTCCTGACCATGTATCGCGGGCCGCTGAATCCCTGGGGATTGGGCGCTGCGCTTATCGGTATTCTGCTGACCACCAGCCTGCCTATTGGCCTGATCGTAACTCTGGCTTGGGTGTATGATTACTATGTAGCTGTGAATGATCCTACTGCATCTCAGGTGACTTGGGCTTGTGGATATTTGCAGGTTTCCGTGGGCAAGTATACCCGTGGCACATTTCTTATCAATGCGCTGGTAGCTTTGGCCGGAGTCATTTTGGCTGTGATCGTATATATGTAAGCAAGCATGTAGGAGGTACAGAGAAACATGGCGCGTAAAATCAGGATCGGCATAGACGTTGGCGGTACATTTACAGACGCCATAGCTCTCGATAATGATACCTATGAGATCATAGGAAAAAAGAAAGTCCATACCACACATACTGCAAAAGAGGGTGTTACTCGTGGCGTTATCGATATTTTGCATGCGCTTCTGGAGGAAATCCACTGTGAAGCAGAGGATGTGGTATTCATTGCCCACGGCACTACACAAGCCACCAATGCCCTTTTGGAAGGGGATGTGGCAGATATTGGAATTGTGGGTATGGGTAATGGCATCGGTGTCGGCAAAATCAAAGCCGACACCGATGTAGGAGATATCCCCCTGGAAGACGGAAAGGCCATTCATACCGTATATGGCTTTTTAAACACGGCTCAGGGCGTTAACGCACAGGAGGCATTAAAGCTGCTGGAGAGTTTGAAAAACCAGGGCGCGCAGGTGGCTGTAGCCAGTGAAGCATTTTCTGTAGATCACCCGGAAAATGAGCAGGCTGTTGCAAAAATTGCTGAAGAATCAGGAATGATTGTTACTGCTACCCATGAACTTACAAAACTGTATGGGTTAAAGGCAAGAACCAAAACGGCAGTGATCAATGCTTCCATTCTGCCCAAAATGATGCAGACAGCTGCTATGACGGAACAAGCCGTTCGAGATGCAAAAATACAGGCGCCATTGATGATCATGCGCAGCGATGGCGGGGTTATGCAGGTGGATGAAGTCAAACGCCGTCCTATCCTGACGGTGCTTTCCGGCCCGGCCGCAGGTGTGGCGGGTGCGTTGATGTATGAGAAGATTTCTGACGGAATCTTTCTGGAAGTGGGCGGTACCAGCACGGATATTTCCGCGATCCAGAATGGACGAGTGATCACCAAGTATGCATGCATCGGCGGACACAATACATATGTGACCAGTTTGGACATTCATACGGTTGGCATTGGCGGCGGCAGCATGGTACGTTTTCGGAACAATACCATCATCGATGTAGGACCGAGAAGCTCACATATTGCAGGTTTGCCTTATGCCTGCTTTACAGATTCGGAGAAACTGCAGAATTGTCATGTAGTCAGTGTGGGGACGCCAAAGGATAAAACTACAGATTTTCTCGCATTGGAAAATGAAAAAGGAGAACGCTTTGCCATTACTTTGACCTGTGCGGCAAATTACCTGGGCTATATGCCGGAGGGTGATTATGCCAAAGGAAACGAAGAAAGCGTTCAACTGGCTTTTACAGCTTTGGAAAAGGCATTTAAGCGTCCGGCACAGCGTATTGCACGGGATATAATGGATATTGCAGTAGGAAAGGTTTCTGCTGCAGTAACAGGCTTCATACGGGAATACAGCTTGTCTCAAAGCTATCTGGTTCTTACCGGTGGCGGTGGCGGTGCCAGTGCTGTGGTGCCTGCCGTAGCGGAGAAGATGGGGCTGCGCTTTAAAATAGCACAGAATGCGCCGGTTATTGCCACTATCGGAGCGGCGTTGGCTATGGTACGGGATTCTGTGGAGCGTACCATTATCAATCCTACGCAGGAGGATATCCTGCAGATCCGTAATGAAGCGGAACAGTCGGCCATACGGGCGGGTGCTTCTCCTTCAACCATTGAGGTAACGGTGCAGATCGATACGGCAAAAAATACGGTTACGGCTGTGGCGGTGGGAAGTACGGATTTGAGCGCCAAGGCAGCGGTGGGAACGATCTTGACTCAGGAACAGCTTCAAAAGAAGGTGCAGGAAGCGTTTACCGGGAAAGAAGAAAGTCGCGTAGATGTACATGCGGAATTTGCTACGGATACTCTCTCGGCTTTTCGTGTCAATGTGGAAAAAAAGAGCCGTATTCCATTTTTTAAAAAGCGCACGGATCTGTTGTGCGTAATGGATAGCAGCGGTGTGATCAAGCTCAGTGTGGAAGGTGCAGACTGCTATCATTTCAAAGCACAAGATAGAGGAGCATTAGAACAACAGCTGGAAGCCCACATGAAGTTCGACGAGTCTGGCCGTACAGCGCCCTTGTTTTATGTGGTAATTAACGGCAAGATTACGGATCTTTCCGGATTGGACAGCACAGAGCAGATTCTGTCGCTGGTGGATCTGGAGCTGAAAAGGTTGGGCTCTGGAGAAGAATATCTGGCCATACTGAAAAAGAGATAGGAGAAGAGTATGCCTTGTGATATGTCCGAACGGGAAAATGCCCTATCCATATTCAACCAGTTTGTTTTTGCAGATTCTATTGAACGGGATGAAAAACTTTTTATGGCGGAGGAAGCTCTGAGAATAGGCAGAGAACGGGGTAGAGAGATACGGAGAGAGTTTCCGGACATTTCCGTTCAGGAGATCCTTAGATGCCAAGGCGTTTCCATTCATGAAGAGGGGCAGGATAGAGGCTGGGGACAGGACTATGTGAAGTTTGCAGAATTTCATGTCAAACAGAACCGTATTCTTCTTAATCGAGAAGCATTGCATCGCATAGGGCGCCATATGGATATAAATACTGCTCGAGAAATTATTCTCGGCCATGAACTGTACCATTTGTTTGAGTGTAGGAGGTGGGGCGATACATCGGCCGGCTTTGTTCGAACGGTGAAGTTGTTTGGAGTAATTCCTGTAAAGCGTCGGATGCTCCCCGTTTCAGAGATCGCTGCCGGAAGTTTTACTAAGGAACTGTTAGGGCTCAGCTTTGAACCAAGGCAAATTGAAGATCTCTATTTTGCCTGACAAAACAAATCTTCGCTTTTCACGGAAATAGGAATTTAGCAACACTCGGGCAGAATGTATTTTACGTGCATAAAATGAAAAAACAGGCTTGACAAAGAAAGAGCACGGTGCTACACTTACCACTAAATCAGAAAGGAGACGGGCCGGAACTATGCAGCGTATTCGTATGGCATTCGCAATTCGATTTTATTACGACTATTCCTTTTACCCCTCAAAGCGAATAGAGATTTGTGATGCCATTTGCGGATACACCTTAACTGCGTAGCTTTTACTCCTTCTTTCCCCATAGTAAAAGCCCGAAGAAATGCCCGTGGGTCACAAGCTCACGGGGCATTTTTATTTGCTCTTTTTGCATAGGCTATTCTCCCTGGATTCAAATGAATCGTTTCTACCGGAGAAAAAAACAGGGAGTATACTTATTCGCTTTCGCGAGGCGAATACGCATTTGGCCTACATACATACAAGAGAAAATATATAATATACGGAGGAAAAAGACAATGAAACGTAATCGTAAAATCCTGCATATTGGAGCCGCCGTGCTGCTCATGTGCTGCACATTACTGTCTTTGTTCGGATGTCAACAGAAAAAGCAGGTGTATACCGTGGGTATTTGTCAGCTGGCGCAGCATGATGCTTTGGATGCAGCTACTCAGGGTTTTGAAGATGCCTTGAAGGAAATACTGGGAGAGGAAAACGTGGTCTTCGATGTACAGAATGCTTCCGGTGATTCCGCAACTTGCAGCACCATTGCCAACGCATTTGTTTCCAAGAAAGTGGATCTCATTCTGGCTAATGCTACGCCGGCCCTTCAGGCGGCCTATAACGCTACGGACAGTATCCCTATTCTGGGCACAGCCGTAACGGAATATGGAGTGGCCTTGGGGATCCAGGATTTTTCCGGCACTGTAGGGGGGAATGTTTCCGGTACTTCTGATCTGGCGCCTTTGACGGAGCAGGCGGATATGCTGCTGGAACTTTTCCCGGAAGCTAAAAAAGTGGGGCTGTTGTATTGCTCTGCGGAAAGCAATTCCGAATACCAGGTGAAGGTAGTGGAAGAATACCTTTCCGATAAGGGCATTGTCTGCACCCGTTATGCGTTTACGGATTCCAATGACGTATCTGCCGTGACTGCCAAAGCTGCTGCAGACAGCGATGTAATCTACATTCCTACAGATAATACTGCTGCCACCTGCGGCGAAACCATCGGCAATATTGTTCGTTCGGCAAAAGTTCCCGTCATTGCCGGGGAGCAGGGCATCTGCAAAGGCTGCGGCGTAGCGACTCTGTCCATCAGTTACTATGAATTGGGCAAAAAAACTGGAGAAATGGCGGCAGCTATTCTGACTGGGGAGAAGAATATTTCCGATATGGCGATTGAATACGCTCCTGCTTCCAAGCTCTATAACGCAGAAATGGCGGAGTTGCTGGGCGTGACTATCCCTGAAGGATACCAACCCCTGGAATAAAGAAACCGTAAACCGGAAGAAAGAGGAACTTCTATGCTTGCATTGCTGCAGTCTCTGCCCGGGGCAGTGGCCCAGGGGCTTATCTGGGGCGTCATGGCGCTGGGGGTGTATATCACCTATCGTATTTTGGACGTAGCGGATCTTACCGTGGATGGGAGCATCTGCACCGGCGCAGCCGTGTGCACCATGCTGCTGCTTTCCGGTGTCAGCCTTCCTCTGGCCATGCTGGCAGCCCTCTTCAGCGGCGCATTAGCCGGGGCTGTCACCGGATGGCTTCACATTGGGTTGGGGATCCCGCCCATCCTTTCAGGTATCCTGACCCAGATGGTTCTCTGGTCCGTGAACCTGAAGATATTAGGCAAAGCCAATCAGGCTTTATCTGCCCGGAGTGCGCATGTGCTTTTGAGTCAGATGGATATCCCTGGGGCGCTGCTGATACTGCTGATCGGTGCTGCAATATTGATTGCGCTATTGTATCTGTTCTTTGGCACGGAATTGGGCTGCGCGATACGTTCTACCGGATGCAGCGGCCCCATGAGCCGTGCGCAGGGCATTCATACCCAGCGAATGCAGGTGTTGGGTCTGTCGATCAGTAATGGACTGGTGGCACTGTCCGGAGCGCTGCTTTGCCAGTATCAGGGATATGCGGATGTAAACATGGGCCGGGGTGCTGTGGTCATCGGCTTGGCCGCCGTGGTCATAGGGGAAGCATTGGTCAGCCATCTGTCGCAGAATTTTGCCGTGAAACTGGGAGGCGTTATGGCCGGTGCAGTGCTCTACTATGGAGTATATCAGGTGATTATCTTTCTGGGCTTTGATACAGATCTGTTGAAGATGTTTTCTGCATTGGTGGTTGCCGGATTTCTGGGCTTGCCATATCTGAAGAAGCAATTGGGCGAGAAAGGGGGAGAGAGACATGTTTGAACTTAAGCATATCACCAAGATCTTTTCCCGAGGTACGCCGGATGAAAAACGGGCGCTGAATGACCTGTCCATGATATTGAATGACGGTGACTTTGTTACCGTTATCGGGGGAAATGGGGCTGGAAAGAGCACCATGCAGAACGTGATCTCCGGGGCTCAGACCCCGGAGGAAGGGCAGGTGCTGCTGGATGGCGTGGACGTAACGGGATTGCCGGAATACAAACGCGCCAGATATTTGGGACGGGTCTATCAGGATCCTATGGTAGGTACTGCCGCCAATATGCAGATAGAAGAAAATCTGGCACTGGCGAATCGACGGGGCAAGAAGCATACCCTGCGGCCAATGATCACCAAGACGGAGCGGGTGCAGTTCAAAGCTGCTTTGCAGGAATTGGGGCTGGGACTGGAAGAGCGTCTCACGGCCAAGGTTGGCACTCTTTCCGGTGGACAGCGGCAGGCCTTGACCCTGCTTATGGCCACCTTACAGAAGCCCAGATTGCTGCTGCTGGATGAGCATACGGCGGCATTGGATCCCAAAACGGCTGCTAAAGTCATGGAACTGACAGACAGGATCGTGCGGGAAAATCGGCTTACCACGCTAATGATCACACATAATATGCGGGACGCCATTGAGTATGGTGACCGGCTCATTATGCTTCATGAAGGCAGGATCATACTGGACATAGCCGGAGAGCGGAAGCAAAAGCTGACGGTAGAAGATCTGCTGAGACAGTTCACTCTGGCCAGTGGGGAAGAGTTTACCAGCGACAGAGCCATTCTGGGATGAAGTAAGCAGGCATAGAGAAGGACCGGTAGAAAGAATTCTGCCGGTCTTCTGCATATACGGATTATGAGACGTGCACTTCGCACGCTTCATGTTTTATTGTGGGTTTTTGTAAAGCACGCCGCTTTTATAAACATAAGGGATCCCCAGAGGCAGCAGATCCGGCTGGGCGTATGTGCCCCGCTCTTGTAGTTTTTCAGGGTCAAAAAGTACAATATCCGCCAGATATCCGGGGTGCAGAAGCCCTCTGTCCCGCAATCCCATGCGCTTGGCGGGTAAAGAAGTCAAGCGGCGTATCGCTTCTTCCAAAGAAAAGAGCTTCCGATCCCTGGCATAATGCGCCAGAACACGTATGGTCATTCCTGTGGCGCGGGGATGTGTGCAGCCTTTGCCGGGATAGATGGCATCGGAGATGCATACCGTCTCCGGATCCTGCAAAACCAACTCCAAATCCTCTTCACAGGCAATGTAGTCGATCATGGAAGTACGTCCCTGATCTGCTTCCAACAGCCAGAGGAGAAAATCCAAAGGTTCCATATTCGTTTTTTCCGCTCCATGAAGAAGGCTCATGCCTTTGTACAATGTCAATTCCGGTTCGACTGTGGCCCCGATATACACGTTCTCATAGCCGCACAGCCGAAGGATGTTTTCAAAGTCCTTTCCGGTCTCGATGCGTCGGGCGATGGCTGCTCTTACAGACGGTTGGGAAAACTGCCGCCAGTCGGCAAGCTCAGGGGGAAGCACATGGAGAAGTTGAGTGCTCCCGGCCGTATAGGGATAAGCGTCCTGATAGATAGGCAGGCCTTCTTCCCGGGCTTTCCGCAGCAGTGTTAAGGCCTGAGGCATGGCTTTGCGCCAGTTGGCTTGGCCGATAGCCTTCAGGTGGCTGATCTCTACCGGGGTATGCAGCGCACGGCAAAGAGCAATGGCTTCTTTCACACCATCCACCATGCCGTCGGCTTCCTGACGCATATGGATGGTTACGGGCAAACCTGTGCCCGCTATGGGAGCCAGATATGTCAGCAGTGCTTCGGTACTGTAGTAAAACTCCGGTGCATAGCCTATACCCATGGAAACACCCAGAGCGCCTGCCTGAAGAGACTCTTCCATCAGCCGGTGCACAAAGGATATATTTGCCTGAGCGCCCGGCGTATAGCCGCCTCCAAGGGCAAGAAGCGTTCCAAGCCCACAGAGCATTTTTACTTCTACGGTTCCATTGTGCTTTTCCAATGCTTTCAGATAGGCTGCCATGGAATGCCGGGGCACACTGGGAGCAATGGGACCCAGCACCGACTGCTGGTAGGCTTCCACTTCTTTTTTGTGATTCGGACAGAAGTCAGGGGCGAAGACCGGAGCGGCGCTCATGCCGCAGTTGCCGCCTATTACGGTGGTCAATCCCTGCGCCTGTTCTGCCTTTCCAAACTCAGGGCGGAATACGGCCCCATCCGGATGCCGGTGAATATCTATGAATCCGGGGGCTGCCCACAGCCCTTTTGCGTCCAGAATATGGGTGGCGGCAGTTTGTTCGGACACCCTGCCTGCAAAGCAAATGCGGCCGTCCTTTATGCCGATATTCCCAGGAAAAGCAGGGGTGCTGGTACCGTCTGCAATGACGGCATTTTTTATAAGAACATCCATGCGTGCCTCCAATCTGTCTTCAGTATAGGCTTCGATCAGGAGGAAAGCAATACAAATTAGCATTCATTTCCCGGCGGCTTCATGAGCGTAGGATAACGGGGGTTTGGGTTTACAACGGGGGCAGGTAAGTGTTCGCGGAAGATACAGGACATGGAGAACAAATCGCAGGGAATATAAAGAAAAATCCGGGAGAGCCTTGCGGGAAGATATACAAATCGTTATACTGAAAGAAAAACAACCCTTTGGGAGGATATTGACCGTGATATTGATCCGGGGTGCAGGGGATATTGCCAGCGGTATTGCCTTACGGCTGTATCGGGCAGGACTTATCCCTGTTATGACCGATCTGCAGGCTCCCACGTCCATACGCCGTGGCGTGTGTTTCAGCGAGGCACTGCGATTGGGGGAGACTCGGGTGGAGGGAATTTCTGCCCAACGATGCGGGAATCGGGAGCAGGCTCTGAACTGCCTGCATACAGGAAGTATCCCCGTACTGGCGGATGATGCGGGGCTGGTTTTGGAGCAGATTCATCCCCGGGCGGTGGTGGATGCCCGGTTGGCCAAGGTAAACCTGGGTACCAGGCGGTCAGATGCTTTTATTGTAGTCGGTATCGGACCTGGGTTTACTGCGGGAGAGGACTGTCATGCGGTGGTGGAAACCAAGCGGGGCCATAGACTGGGACGGGTTTTGTATACGGGCAGTGCGCAGCCCAATACTGGTATACCGGGAAATATTGGAGGATACACCAGCGAGCGGCTTTTACGGGCACCAGCAGCAGGAATATTTACGCCCGTGAAAAACATTGGGGATATTGTTACGGCAGGAGAGACTGTAGCCTTTGTGGAGGGAATGCCCATGCGAACGCAGATAGCGGGGGTACTGCGGGGGATACTTCCGGAGGGGACAGTGGTTTTTGCCGGGATGAAAAGCGGAGATGTGGATCCGCGAGGAGAATACGATAGTTGTTTTACCGTATCGGATAAGGCGCTGGCCGTGGGTGGCGGTGTATTGGAAGCGCTGCTGCATCTGGGGCTGTTACAAAGAGGCATTCTTGTCCCTTGACAGCAAACCAGCCCTGGGATACAGTATGTATAGATACAAGTACGGTTTTAGGAGGATGTATGGATAACCTTATCCTGGAAAAACTGGGCTACAGAGAAGAAAAAGATGTATATGGGATAAAGGTCACTGCTTTTAACGGCAGTACCTGTATGAGTGTGCGGGTATTTATGACCGGCTCCGAATTGAAAGCGTTTGGAGAGGAGTGCCGGGATCTTCTGCAAAATTCTCTGCTGCATCAATGGGGAGAAGAGGAAGGAAACGGAGATTGCCTGAAACTTATGGCGCGCGGCAGCGCCGATGGCAGTGCGGAAGGCCGCCTGTTCATGAAAGCAGCCCTCCGACCGGATTGGGCCGATACCGCCTGCCTGTCTATTACCGCTTCTTTGGGGGACTTTGACGCTTTCGGAGCCGCCATGTCTGCCTTTATGGAAGGGGAGGAAGGGGCCGTACTGGCTCTGTGCAAGGACATTCGGTATTAAAACAGGAGATTTATATATCTTCCTGTTCTGCATTTTGCTCCCGATTGTGACCATCCGTATTTGTGAGTCCATAATGGGAGTGCTCTTCGTTACTCACACCTTCTGTATTGTTAAGGGTGTACTTACGGAGAATCTGCTTTTCGGGTATCTTCATGACATTCACCTCCTTTTAAAAAAGTTTGACCGGAAAGCATCGGTTTTATGCACCCTTGACGGGTAGGCTGTGCTCTGGTACAATACCCCCCTGCAACCTGTTTTCAAATTGATGAATAAAGGAGGCAAAAATGCTCAAACCTGTAAAAATCACCGCCGACACTCCTTGCGATATAGGAGCGGCGCTTGTCCAGCGTTATAACGTGGAGCTTATCCCGCTTCATGTAACTCTGGGAGACACGGAATACAAGGATCTGATAGACATTGATCTGGATACCATTTATAAGTACTGGGATGAAACTGGCACACTGCCAAAGACAAGTGCCGTCAGCGTAGGAGAATACCTGGATGTATTCCGCAAGTATTTGCAGGAAGGGTATGAGATCGTGCATATCGGTCTGGGCAGCGGGCTTTCCGTCAGCTGTCAGAATGCACGTCTGGCTGCACAGGAACTGGAGGGTGTGTATGTAGTGGATTCCTGCTCTTTGTCTACTGGATTTGGCCTGCTGGTGTGCAAGGCCGGAGAGTGGGTACAGGAAGGGCTTTCCGCAGCCGAGATCGCACAGCGGCTGGAACCCCTGAACCAGAAGACTTCTGCCAGTTTTGTAATAGATACGCTGGCTTTTCTCCGTGCAGGCGGCAGATGTTCCAGCCTTATGCAGCTGGGAGCCAACCTGATGAGCATTAAACCCAGCATACAGGTGGTCAACAGCAAGGGCGGCAGCATGATCGTGGGCAAGAAGTATATGGGAAAGCTTCATCGCTGCGTCAGTAAATACATGGAAGATCAGCTTAAAGACAGGGAGGATATTTGCAGGGAGCGGGTATTTATCACGCATTCCGGAGGTTTCTCTGAAGAGGAGTTGGAAAAGATGCGGCAGGAGGTGGAGTCCTTCGGGCCCTGGGGGGAGATATGCATCACCAGGGCGGGCTGCACCATCGGCTCTCATTGCGGCCCCGGCACTGTGGGCGTATTGTTTATGACCAGATAAATCATATATTCACCAAACAGCCTTGGGAATTTCCGGGGCTGTTTTTTGTGCTGTATGCAGATCGGCATCCCAAGTTTTTCAAACAGTTTACAGGCGAGGCCCTGTCCCAGCAGACAGAGCTGTTTTCTTTTTACTGCCCTTATTGTATAATGGAGCCATATTTTTTGGGAGGCCATTATGGTTTTTGCACTGTTATTCACCCTGTATTTTGCGTTTTGCGGGTTGCTGCTTCGAGCCCTTGTATTTCCAAAAGAGCGTGGTTTGCGTGCCTTATGGCTGGGGCTTGTGCTGGGGCTTTTTGGATTGAGCTGGCTGCCGGCTCTGTTTGCTTTTGCAACAGGGCGCTTTTCCCTGCTGGAAAATCTGCTGGGTGCGCTGCTGATGGGCCTGCTGGCCGGTGCAGGGGTATATTATGCCCGAAAGCAGGGCCGCTGTCTGCTCAAGGGACTTAGTTTACACCGGGAGGAGTGCTGGCCGTTGCTGGCACTGCTGCCTTTACTTTTTATAGGCGGATATCTGTTTTCCACACATATTCTGCAGCCTAAGGATGGTTCCCTGTATGTGGGGCAAACCACTTATGGGGATCTGGCTATGCATTTGGGCTTTATCTCTTCCTTGGCTCGGCAGGGAACATTTCCACCGGAATACAGCATTTTCCCCGGCCACGGGGTCAACTATCCATTTCTTTGTGAAGCCTCCAGCGCCTCTATGGCCGTGTTGGGGGCGGATCTGCGCAGCGCCTACCTGATCCCCGCTTTATACGCCTACATGCTGGTGCTGCTGGGAGTATACTGCCTGATGCGGCAATGGCTCAAGCGTCCTTGGCGGGCGGTGCTGGGGTGTTGGCTGTTTTTCCTAGGGGGCGGTTTTGGCTTTGCTTATTTTCTGGATCGGCTCAATGGCAGTTCCACTTTATCCGCACTTCTAGGAGATACTGGCTTTGCCACTAACCTTAGCTGGCTGTTGGACGGTTACTATAAAACCCCTACCAATCTGCCGGAGATAGGCCTGCGCTGGGTGAACCCCATTGTGGACATGCTGGTACCGCAGCGGGCGACATTGTTTGGCTGGGTATTCCTGTTCCCCTGCTTGTATCTGCTTCATGACTGGGCTTTTTGCCGGCGGAAGGAGAGTCTCCCAGGGTTAATTCTGCTGGCCGCTGGTCTGCCTCTGCTTCATACCCATTCTTTTCTGGCTCTGGGTATTCTCAGCGGGGTTTACTGTTTGATGGAGCTTTGCTCCTGCTTTGATAAAAAAAGGTTTCTGGGATGGGCCCTGTATGGAGGCATAGTTATTTTGCTGGCAGCTCCCCAGCTGTTCGGTTTTGCTTTCCGTCAGGCAGGAGAAAGCGGCATGGTGCGCCTGCACCTGAACTGGGCCAATGAGGTGGATGGCTATCTCTGGTTTTATATCAAGAACATGGGATGGATGTTTCTGCTTCTGCTGCCCGGGCTCCTGCTTCTTTCGCGGCGGGACAGGCGGATCATGGCCGGGCCTCTGGTTCTTTGGTGTATCGGAGAACTGGTCGTATTTCAGCCAAATGTGTACGATAACAACAAGCTCCTGTTTGTCTGGTTCTTTTACCTGTGCGGGCTGACGGCTAAGCTGCTGGGATATCTGTTTCATCGGTGGAACCGGTATATCGCCAGCCACAGTACTAAAGAAGAACGGCAAAGCCTTCTTGCTTTGCTTCATGGCTTGTGCCTGCTGTTGACCTGTTTGTATGCCCTGACAGGATTTTTGGGAGATACGCCTTTGAACTTCCGGCAAAGTGGGCTGTTGACGGTGTGTCTGGGGCTGCTGCTGAGTGCATATCTCTCCGGGAGTCTGCTGGTACAGAGAACTCGTTTCCCCGGCCTGTGGACTGTTTTGTGCGTGGGGGAGAGCGGAGTCTTTTTGTACCTGCTTTACAGAGTTGTGGAAGGCAGGAGCCAAAGCACCTTGACTTTGGAGAGCAGGACCTGTATCCTGCTTCTGCTGCTGGGAGCGATGATGCTTGCAGGCGGCTTTCTGGGTGGGATACGGCTGCATACGGAGCAGGCTCATAACAGCGCTGCCGGTGCCTATAGCGTAAAAAAACTTGTGGCCTTTCTTCTGGCAATAACTCTGTTTCTTTCCGGCATCATGACCGTGGCTCGGGAGTGGGGCGCCAGTTATGAAGCCTTTGGCCCTGCAGAACTGACAGCGGCAGACTATATAGAAAAAAACACAGATCCCAAAGCCGTATTTCTGACGGATTACAGCTGGCATCTGAATCCGGTTTGCGTGCTGGCCGGCAGAAACATTGTTTGCGGATCGGATCTGTATCTGTATTACCATGGCATAGATACTTCTCAGCGTCATGCAGATATTGCCGCCATGCTGGAAAATCCCGGGGAAAGTGAAAAACTGTTCCGGTCCTATGGGGTAAGCTATGTGTATATAGGGTCATCAGAGCGGTATCATTTTGCGGTGGATACGGACTGGTTTGAGGTCAATGGTACTCTGCTTTTTGATCAGGGCGGCATCTGCATTTATAAGCTGACGGGAGTGTGTTCATAAATTTTGTTGTAAGAGTTCTTATTCAGTTGTAAAAACAGCGCCCACGGATGCTTCCGTGGGCGCTTATTTAGGACCGGAAGCTACTCATAGTATTCCTGAGGGGAAACATAAGTTATGCCGCCGATGGAAGGGTAGCTGTCCTCAAAGGCCAGCACCCGCCGGAGCAGAGAACCGGTTTCATCGTAATATTCCTTATAAGTAGTAGATGTTTGCCCCTGCCGGCTTTTTCGCTGTACGTTTCGCTGCCCGGGAGCGAGACTTTCATCCAGCTGTACCTGATCTCCCTTTTTGGGTAATGTTCCGGTCTGTTCCGATACTACCTGAATATAGGCAAAATCATCGCTGTGCACCCCATAGAGCTCTATGGTGATCGTCTTCTGTTCCGTATCTGCCCGGGCAACAATGTAAACATTGCTTTCGGTATTGTTTTTAAAGCGGAAATCCTTTTCTCCTGTAGCAATGGTGGCATCCCGTCCGATGGGCACATAGTGCATGGGCCAACTGTGATGATACCGTTCTACCACTTCCAGATCCGCCATAAGTACGGCATTGAAAAGCGTGGAAGATACCTGGCACACGCCTCCACCATATTCCTGATTATAGGCTCCGTTGCGGATGGCGGCGGCGGTATAGTAGCCGTTTTTCTTGTTTCGGTCCAGAATAGTTTTGTTCATGCTGAATACCGCCTCCGGCTCCAGTACATAACCGTTGATGCGGCTGGCGGCCAGGGCGATGTTCTTTACCCGGTTGGCTTTCCCTAAAGTATCACCTTTAAAGCTGGTGGTAAAGCTGCTCAGCAGTGTGAATTCCTGTTTCAGGCGGGCTTGTGTCACTGCTGGCGCCACCTTAGCAAAGGGGACTGTTACAGGGCCTCCTCCTTCCAACAGCAGAGCGGAAAACGCCGTTCGATCTACTCGTTTACCCGGTTCTTCGGATTCAAACAGAAAAGGCGACTGTGGATCATCGGTGAGTAAAGCCTGTGCATCTTTGGCTTCGCAAGCATAAAGATTGTCCAGCTTATCGCAAAAGTCAGAAAATGCAGCCTCGTCCAGGTAGGTTTGCCCGTTTTCTCTGCAGCGGTAGCCCAGTGTATGCAGATCATATCGATCCGTATCCTCTTCCAGATGGAGTACCAGGGTCTTTTGCTTAAGAACGGCTTCCAGCGCAGTTTTGTCTGGCAGCGGCGAAGCGGTTGGGGCAGGAGTAAAGGTAGAAGCTGGGCTGGGAGAAGCTTGCACTCCGGGGGAAGGAGTTTTCCCACAGCCTAAAAGAAGCATAAGGGCCAACAGGGGCCAGGAAATACAGCGTTTCATGGACATAGTGTGGCCCGGAAGAAAAAAATCATTCGTATTTTGCTGTAAAGGCTTGACAAATGCCCGTCTCATCCGTATACTATTGAATTGCGCGGTGGTGCTGGAATTGGCAGACAGGCACGTTTGAGGTGCGTGTGCTTATGGCGTACGAGTTCAAGTCTCGTCCACCGCACCATATGAGAACTGCAGTTTTGATAGAAGGTATTAAAACTGCAGTTTTTTCTTTATCTCCTTTCTAAAAAGTCTTTCTGTTCTGCTGCATTTGGAATTCCTTCATACGACCACTAAAAGCGGAAGCAGCCTTTTTTATGGCCGTTCTGACAGATATGAAACTTTTGAAAATAAAGCAAATAAAGAATTAGCTTTGAGAAATTTTGACGTATAATGTAAATAATTAAAGTGTACATGCTTTGCAAAATCAGAATTCTTGTTGCGTTAGCAAAGTGTTTTCGAGAGGTAAGATATGAAACATAATAGCATAAAAAAATTTCCCGTTGTTCGTAGAGCCAGAGCTATCGAGTATTTAATTATGGTATTCGCATTGAACTTAGTTCCCATATGCATGGTGATAGAGGGATATAGGATTCAAACGGTATTTAAATATGTGGCTCTTGTGAGCGAATTGGTATTTCTACTGTTAGATATATTCATTTTTCGGAAACCTGTTCTCCTCATGTTTAATTTTGTTTACTTCGATGAAGCGGGTGTGCACTGTCTGCGACCTTTTCAAAGAGATTGTTTCTCGATTGGAGCAATTTGTAAATATATCTCATTCATTGCTGTCCTGCCTGGAACGGAATATCAGGCTGGTAGTGCTTGTTTTTCTGCACACGTACCAGAGAAACGGTTGGACGGTTATAGCTGCTACAATATGACGGATGAGTGCATTTATGTTTCTCCATCAAAAGAATTATGGGAAGAGGTAAAACAATATGTTTCTCCTAAATTGTATTTCGACGCTATGATAAATTCAGTGCAAAAGTAGTTAAGCGATAACACAGAGGATTGTTTTAGATGCTGATGCGGCGTGCAACCTGATATGAAAGTGGAGGGGTTTATACTTTTAGAGCAGCAGGTACAGCATTTAGCAATGTGCGGCAAACTTTTCAAAGTGGTATTTGGGAATTAACTACGATTAATGGGAAGGGACTAATTGGTCATTTTTTCTAAGGAGTTAAAATGAAAAAGCAAATATGTATTGTATATGAGACATGTAATGAAATAAAACAGGGGAAATCAGTTATCACAGGTGATGGTTCAATGATTTACGTTCCGTCACCATCAATATGTCCTTTTTCGGTTTATCCGTACCATTGGTCGTTTGAAATTGTCACATCAGTTGTTACAGAGAACAAGTATAAACTAGAACACTTCTTGGGAAATCAGGTTTTTTTGAGCTGTGAAATTGCAAAACTTAAAAAACCTACTGCTTCCGCTGGATGCATATATGTGAAGATTGATTTTCCGCATGCAGATGGCGTATACTATTCTGATTATGAGCAGTTCTGCAAAAAGAAGTATTATGATCCGGATAATAAGATACTTGCTATTGGATACATTTATGGTGAGGGAAAGTGTATTGAGTTCGCAAAAGGACAATACGTAGTTATTGACGACTTTAACCGGCTTGTATCAGCATTTAGTTTAATTTCAGAGTGATTTAATACTGCAAGCATCGCCTTTTGGGACTGCTAGGATAATCCAAGTCCTTAAAGGTTTCAGGCAAAACGACATTATCCGTCTGATTGACGGTGAAAGCAATACCGTAGTAGAATACGCCTATGACAGTTGGGGCACACCGCTGTCCACCACCGGCACCTTGGCAAGTACATTAGGCGCGCAAAACCCGTTCCGCTACCGTGGGTATGTCTACGATGCCGAGACGGGGCTGTACTACGTAATCAGCCGTTATTACGATCCCGAGATCGGTCGGTGGATAAATGCAGATAATCAGCTCTCAACGGGTAGTGATTTAACAGGATTGAATTTGTTTGCATACTGTGGTAATAATCCGGTTAATCGTGTAGATCCTTCAGGACAATTTTGGATTTCTGCAATAATCAAAGCAGTAGTGGCTGTAGTAGCTGTTGCTGCAGTGGTTACAAAGGTTGTATGCACTGTAAAGGAAACCAAAAGAGTTCAAAAAGAGCTAGATTCTTTACCAGAACCAACAGCCGATATAACTGAAAGTTTTAGGGAAACACTTAAAACAAATGCGAATACGGTAAAAGAAACTACCAAAAACGAAGGGATAATTGAATCAGGAAAACAGTTCTATAACAAAGTACGAAATAAAGGTGAGTGGGATTTAAAGCAGTTACCAGAATATCAAGGAACATTCCAGTTTAATGATTTGGTGATTCAGGGGCAAGATATTGGAAATATCAATTTTGGTTACACTGGTAAAGCACTTGGATTGCCGGATTCAGTTTTACTGCTTGGTGCAGGTTTTGCACAAATCAAGGCAGGAACATCCAATTTTTCGTTTATTATGGCTTCAAATGGCGACGATCTTCGCGATCAAATATATATAATGTACAGAATTATGCTTTATAATGAAGATCATTAGTGGGGTTGTGATGATGAAAAGAATTATTGTGATCATTTTATCAACAATGGCATGTGTTGTTTTGATGGTATTACTCGCCTTGTTTATTCGGATTTATATTATTCCGGCTCTGAATATTGGAAACTCTCAAACAAACAATCCGGAAACTTTTTTAATTGCTTCGCAGTCGCCAGATGGTAAATATAATTTAGAAGCATATAGAACAGAACCCGGCGCAACTGTTGATTTTTCAATTAGAGTTTATTTGATAACAAACGATAAGAAAAGTCTTATTTATGATGCCTATCATGAATACGAAGCCAAAATCGTTTGGATTGACAACACAAAGGTCTCAATTAATGGAAAAACTCTTGATATATCGCAAGGCGAAAAATATAATTGGCGTATGCAATAGTTATGATACGAAATAACATAATAACATATACCGGCAAGCAATGCCTTTTGAGGGCAAAAGGCAGACTGCTGGGATAATCCCAAGCATTTAAAAGTTTAAGGAGTACACCTGACAAGTTTTTTGCCTTTGTGGTATCACAAAGGCGATGCTTGGTACATAGCTGATCACTTGTAAATGGAATCCGCATGCAGAAGACCGTAAATGGGACAGTAACCAATTACAACTACCACGGCTCCGTGCTGATTTCGCAGTAACGGGCAATGACCCCTGGCTGTTTAGCTAAGGAGACAATGAGAATATGAACAAAAATGAATTTATCGTACGTCTGCAGGAGAACGGAATACCACCAGAAATAGTTTCTTTTGATAGCAGCACTAACGATGGCTATAACATTCGAAAGAACAAACTCCGTTGGGAAACGTTCACAAGGGAGAGGGGAAAAGAGTATGATTGCATTGGTTTTTCCTCGGAAAGCGATGCGTTGCAGCATATGCTTGATGAACTCGTCACTATATATACAAACGATTATAAATCCGTATAGAAATATTTACGGCTTGAGTGATAAATACATAACACAGGGGGATCGGTCGTGAACGGAATTATATACAGGTTAATCAAGCATTCTTTCAGTTGGCTGCTTCTATGGATGTCCTTATTCTTCTTAGGAAGAGGGTTATATATAGAAAACCCGGAAAGGATGATAGGAGACCTCATTGTCCTTAGTCCATCAATTGCTTTTTGCACCGTATACATTGGTGGGATAATATTGAAAGGTGTATTAGCACTGTTTGATTTATGGAAAAAATGTCAAATAGAAGAGGAGCGGAGAATTATCGGCGTCTCATGTGAAGGATATTGCGGATCACAAGGTAAGTATGTGTTTGGTGAGGTCTATGCCGATATAAAGCAAAGTAACAGAAAGTGGAAACGGTATTTGCCTTTTGCCAATATTCATGCGTATATCCACGATGTTTCCTTTCTCGGTATGCCCAAGTACAAGAAAGGCCATATTTACCGATTGACCATATTGAAATATTTGAAAATCATAGTTAAAGTTCAAGATTGTACGCCCCGAATTGATAACGGGTATGTCCCTTGTAGCGTGTCGGATTATGCCGCCTCGATAATAAAAAAGAAGATTCAAAGGCAGGAACATTAGGGGGCGATCCTGCCTTTGAACTGTTTTTGCCCCTGAACTGAAAGGAGTGAAATTCAATCAATATTTCCCGCATAATACAGCAAAAGATGGTTAAAAAAATCAACCGCCTTTTGATAGAAAAGCGTTCTGCAAGTACTGTTTTTTCACAGCTTAATTCATTTTTGCTTTATCCGGATAGACATAAAGTCAAAATGCGTGTATGATAAACTTGTTGTATGTCTATATAAATGGAGGTAGAGAGCGTGAATAACGGAAAGAAAGACGTGTATTTACCTGCTTGGGTTTGCTGGACGGGATTGTTTTTTATTGCGATGGCAATCGGCTGGCTGATCGGTGCTATACTGTCATCAAATTTACTATTGGTTATAGGGATGATAGTTTGCTTTGGAATTGGCATATCCGCTGTTTTGTGCTGGAAAAATCAATGGATCCAAATGCTCGATACTGATTCCTTCGTCTACAGCACCATGTTTGGCAACGAAACACAATATGATTTTACACAAGTGCGGGAGTTGAGGCTTCATAGTGATTCTGCAACGCTTATTCTGGAAACGGGCAAAGTCCATATTGAGAAATGTGCGATCCTCTCTAAAAGATTTAAAGAGGCTATCGGCCGGGCATTAGCGAAAACAGAGACTGATTTATAAACTTTTTCTGTTTCTGCATGACTGCAGGATACTTGCTTCCGCTATGAAAAAAGAGAAAATACTTTCTGCAAAAAAAACATGCTGTCTGTTTTTAACCATTTGTCTGGGGCTGTCGGCGTTATGGCTTTCTGCCTGTGAGGGGAATAACAAGGCACCTTTCCGGGAAAGCCGGTTTTGTCTGGACACGTTGGTGACGCTTACCCTTTATGATGGCGGCGGAACAACTCTTTTACAGGAGGCCTTCGAGGAGTTGGAACGATTGGAGAGCCTGCTCAGTGCGCATAAGGAAGGCAGTGATGTGTGGAACATCAACCGGCAGGCGGGGGAGAGGGAGGCTGTTTCCATAGCGCCGGAAACTATGGAATTGCTGCTGGCTGCCCAAGAGTATTATATTCTTTCCGATGGATATCTGGATATGACCCTGGCTCCGCTTATTGATCTGTGGGATGTAAACGGACAGGGATATGTGCCTACGAAGGAGGAAAGAACGGTGGCTCTTTCTTTCAAAGGAGTGGAGGAACTGGAATTGGATGATAAAGCCGGTACGGCCCGTTTGCCCCGGTCAGGCATGGCGTTGGATCTGGGGGCGTTGGCAAAAGGATATATGGCGGATATGCTTAAAGCATTTTTGATGGAGAGAGGCTGTACTTCCGCTGTTTTAGATCTGGGCCACAACATCCTGCTGATCGGAGAAAAGCCCGGAAGAAATCCCTTTTCCATAGGCGTTCGAGACCCGGAAGGCGGGGAAGGGGATATCTCCGTTGTTCTGTATGCGCGGGATGTCAGCGTAGTTACCAGCGGTACTTATGAAAGATTCTTTGAGCGGGATGGGGTGCGTTATGCTCACATTCTGGACCCTTATACGGGTGCACCGGCCGATACGGGGGTTAGCAGTGTGACGATCATTTCCCAAAATTCACTGAGCGGAGATGCATTATCTACGACCTGTCTGCTATTGGGAAAGGAGCGCGGACTGGCACTGATCGAATCTCTGGAGAATGTGGAAGCGCTGTTCCTGATGGAGGATGGCACCAGAACTATGAGCAGCGGGTTTGAAGCTTATTTGGAGAAGAAATAAACCAGCCTTTAGACCGCTAAGCGAGGAGACTTCATATGCGCAAGGTATTTTTTAACGGACAGATATTTACCCCAACCGGTTATGTGCATGGCGGCTTTGTCGTGAAAGATGGCCTGTTCGAAGAGATTTTCACCGGGAATATGCGGGGGGAAGTAGATCTGGGAGGGTGTAAAGTCCTCCCGGGGTTGATCGATATTCATATTCACGGGGCTGTAGGCGCAGACTTTTCTGACGGAGAGGAAACGGGTCTGATCAGCATGGCCAGGTATTTGGCAGCTCAGGGGATAACCGCTTTTTGCCCAACCTCTATGACTTTGCCTTATGAGACTCTGGAACGAGCCTATACCATGGCTGCTCGATTGGCAAAAAGTGTACAAACAGGCTGTGCCAGAATCGCCGGTATCCATATGGAAGGCCCTTTTTTCTCGCAGAAAAGGGTTGGAGCACAAAATCCATCCTATCTGCGACTGCCGGATTTTTGTGTGTTTGAAACATTGTATAAAGCGGCAGGCGGACTGCTTCGGCAGGCAGATGTAGCGGCGGAGCTTCCGGGTGGGGTAGAGTTTGCAAAAAAAGCAAGCAAACTGACTACGGTTTCACTGGCTCATACGGATTGTACCTATGAGCAAGCCGACGCATTTTTTGAGGCGGGCGCTACGCATGTAACGCATTTGTTCAATGCCATGCCCGGTATTCACCATCGGCATCCAGGACCCATTGGGGCTGCCAGCGAGCGGGAAAATGTGATGGCGGAACTGATTTGCGATGGCCTGCATGTTCACCCCAGTGCGGTGCGCCTGGCATTTAAGCTTTTTCCGTATCGGATCTGTCTGATCTCTGATGCGCTTCGGTGTTTGGGAATGGGGGATGGTGTATATACACTGGGAGGGCAGCAGGTTTATCTGCAAGGCCGGCTGGCCACTCTTTCTGACGGAACAATTGCCGGATCTGCTACCCATCTTTTTGACTGCATGAAAAAAGCTGTTTCCTTTGGTATCCCGGAGAATGAGGCTGTTTTGGCAGCCACGGCCCGACCGGCTGTTTCTTTGGGGCGTGAGAAAGAAATGGGATCTATCGCTCCGGGGCGTTATGCCGATTTTGTCCTTTGTACGGACGCTTTGGAACGCTTGGCGGTATATATGTCCGGGGAAAAACTTTAAGTGCATTATTCGTTCTGCACGAGGGATGGGACGAGGGAGCATGTGGTTTCCCGGTACTCGATGGGCGGGGCACATGGCAGCCAGCTGCCTCTGCGCGGCGTTTCGCACCGCAGGCGTGGCGCCCCCGAAGATACACATCATAGTGCTAAACACAGGCTTCTCCCATATGCTTCTTCTTTGGTAGCATCCATATTCCGGTTTGGCTGGACTGTTTTCTTTAAATCTGTGATGTGAAGCTGTATTTTGCATGGCGCAAATTACAGCCTCTGCTTATTTCCGTGCAAAAAGCGCCTCCTGGCTGGAGGCGCTTTGATATGCAAATATTAGAGCTTGTAGGCTTTATCTACCGGCAGAGAGCACAGCAGACCCTGCGCCGGGGAGCGCAGACCGAAGGAGGTGTTCACAGTCTCCATAATGGCATCCCGGTTTCGATCGGAAGTCAGGATGGTGATGATCTCCCGTTCTTCTCCTAACATAGCCCCATAGACCTTTTCGGCATCTTCAGTGCCTACCAGACGGGAACGGATCACCGTTCCTCCTGTAGCGCCGGCTTTTCGGGCTTCGTGCATGACTTCGTCGGCATAGCCCCGGTTTACGGTGATCAGCAGCAGGCTGTGAGCAAATTCGCTTTTTTCCATAGTCGTATCTCCTTGCGGGTAATCCCCGGTCTGTTTGTTAAGTATGGTGGCAAAAAGGTTGCTGATGGCATTGGGCTGCAATACCGCCAGAATGCCCCGGCTGCGTACTACGGCGCTGAATCCCTGGGAAAACTTTCCGACCATGGCATCTATAGCGCCTTGAGTGGAAAAGCTCAATATCACATCTTTATCAACGGATCCAAGACCAAGGATATCCAGCATATCAGAAGGAGCGGTGCCCGTCCCCACAAATTGGATGTGAAACCGAATATTCTGGCTGGTCAGCCATTGAGTCAAGGAACGGCCTGAACCGCGCTCTACAATGGAAAAGAGCATCTTAGGTCTTTCAATCATCAGGACAGGCCCTCCTTTTCTGGAATAGATGCGGCAAGAATCTCCTGCCGGTCAAAACAGAGAATGGTATCGGGGATCTCATTGATCTCGTGGGCTGCCTTAGCCAGCATCGCTTTGTGATGGATCCGACTGATGAGCCCCATGGACTGTATGGTGATCAGGGGCGCCATGGCTACCATGGCGACAAGGCCGAAAGCGTCGGTCATAATGTCTCCGCCTAAGGCTTCACAGGCGCCTATAGCAAAAGGAAGCATAAAGGCAGTGGTCATGGGACCGCTGGCTACGCCGCCGGAATCAAAGGCAATGCCGGTGTATACAGGGGGAACAAAGAAGCTGATGCCCAGAGAAAGAATATAGCCTACCAGCAGGATGGGGAAAAGAGGGATCCCGGTAAGTACCCGTGCCATGGATATCGCTACGGCTATCCCTACGCCGATGGATAGGCCAATGCCCATGGCTTTTTGCGAAATGGCTCCGGAGGTAACTTCTTCTACCTGCTTTTTCAGCACATGAACCGCAGGCTCTGCCGAAACTACAAACCAGCCCATAAGCAGGCCAACGGGGATCAACGCATATCTCAAAGAACTTTGGGCGATACCTGCTCCCAACAGTTTGCCGGCGGGCATAAAGCCTGCATTGGCCCCCGTCAGGAAGAGTACCAGACCGGCGTATGTATACAGCAGACCTACGGCAATGCGAAATACTTCGTGCCGGTGGAATCGACGGAAAACAAGTTCAAAGAGAATGAATACAAGGGCAATTGGCCCCATAGCAATAAACACTTCCCAGGCATATTCCGGAAGCGCATGCCACAAAACCTGAAAAGCGTCTTTGGTAGTAAACAACTCGCCAATAACGATCTCGCTGGAAGTCGTATCCGGGGTGTAAAATAGACTCAGCAGCAGCACGGAAAGAATAGGACCGATACTGCACAGGGCGACGAGACCAAAAGAACCTTCTTCGTTCTTTTGACTGGCAGTGGTGGCAAGACCCGCACCGAGGGCCATGATAAATGGCACAGTGATGGGCCCGGTGGTGACGCCGCCGGAATCAAAGGCAGCGGGAATGAAATCCTCTGGAGCAAAGAAGGCAAGAAGAAACAGTACCCCATAAAAAATCAGCAGCAGCAAATTCAGGGGCAAACGCCGTTTGGCGCGCACCATGGCCACCATCAGAAAGATGCCTACGCCAATGGCTACGGCCAAAATAAGCACCAGATTGGGGATGGAGGGGATTTGCCGGGCTAATACCTGCAGATCCGGTTCTGCAATGGTGATGATAACACCCAGCAGGAAACAGGCCAACAGGGGCAGCAGACTTTTCTTGGATTTATGCAGCTGCACACCAATGCCCACACCCAAAGGATGCATGGACGTATTGGAACCAATGGTGAATAGGGCCATACCAAAGATCAGCAATATGGTGCCGAAAAGAAAGAGAACCAGCACACCGCTTTGCATGGGAGAAAGGGTAATGCTCAATATCAGCACAATGGCAGAAATGGGAAGAACGGAACGGATGGATTCTATCAGAGTATCGGTCAATTGTTTCAATGGCACTTACCTCCTAAATAAGTATACCAGTAAATCAGATGGGGTGCAACCTTTTGGTTTTATATACTTTGTCGAAAATGTAATAATTCAGCAGTAGAGATAAAAAGAAATTACGATGTGTACGCAGTTTGTTCATCCTTTCTTTTTCTTTTTAGCCTTTCCGTCGGATGAGGGATGGAGTATAATCAGAAAAAAACGTTTGTGGAGGCTTTCCTTTGGCAAAGAAGAGGAAACGGAAGAAGAATCGCGTTGTCATTATAAATTGGGGAGTAGGTGCACCCTTGACATTGCTGCTCGTTGCCCTGATTCTGTTGGGTATGGGCATAGCAAAGGCCTGCTCCAACCGGGCGCAGGCAGCTCAGAGTGCCGTGATCCCGCAAACGGAGGCACCTGTGCCGACCCGCAGCCCCATACCGGTAACAATAGACTATGAAGCGGTGCATTCCACCTGGATCAAAGTCTGGTTTGACGATACAGGTGAGTTGCGGGATATGCAGCTGGAGGAGTATCTGATGGGCGTTGTAGCGGCGGAAGTACCTGCTTCCTATGCATTGGAGGCCATTAAGGCACAGGCAGTGGCCGCTCGAACCTACTCCCTGTATGCCATTTCTCATGGTGGTTGTGCCACCAACGCTGCTGCGGATATATGCACCAATTCAGGCTGCTGTCAGGCCTATCGCACGGAAGAGGCTCTGAAGGAGCGGTGGGGAGAGGAATATGCCTATTACCATTCCTGCATTGCCGCTGCTATCATGGATACCGCCGGGCAGGTACTGCTCTATGACGGCAAACCTATAGACGCCATGTATCACGCTTCTTCCGGCGGATACACAGAGAACAGCGAAAACGTATATGCAAATGCCATCCCTTATCTGCGGGGCGTGGAGAGCCCTAAGGAAGTGGGCAGCCGCCTTTCCGGGGAAAGAACCTATACGCGGGAGAATTTTGTGCAAGCGGCTAATGGTGCGAATCCGGATGCAAATCTGGAAGCAGATAAGCTGGAAGAACAGGTAAAGATTCTGTCTGCGTACCCCAGCGGCCGGGTAGAAAAACTGCAGCTGGGGGCTGTGGAGATCACCGGCAAACAGGCCAGAAAAATGTTTTCTCTTGACAGCGCCATGTTTACCGTGGAGATCACAGCGGATTCGGTGATCTTTCATACAAAAGGCTTTGGCCATGGTGTGGGCATGAGTCAGAGCGGTGCTAACGGCATGGCTTTGGAGGGAGCAAACTATAAGAGCATACTGACACATTACTATACCGGCGTGACCATCGGGATTATGGGGCAATACTGATGGAACGCTGGGAACTGCTGGAGGGTTCTTACGGGCTTTATCAGGATAAGGAATTAGGCTGCTTTACAGAGGATTCCATTCGACTGGTTCATTTTATGCGTCTGAAGTCCGGGGATCGATGTCTGGATCTCGGGACGGGAAACGGGATCATTCCCCTGTATGCCAGGTCGCGGGGCTTTGGAAAATGGTCCGGGGTGGATATCCGGGAGGAACAGCTGGTTCTGGCCCGACGTTCTGCACAAAAAAACGGATTTAGCATGGAGTTTATCTGCTGCCGTGCACAGGAGGCAACAAATTTTTTCTCACGGGGTTCCTTGGATATCGTTACCTGCAACCCGCCTTATTTTGATTGTTCCATGCCTGCAGAAGATCCGGGACGCAATCTTATGCGTCATGGGGAAGTGCTGGAAGAGTTTATTCAAACAGCATTTTTGCTTTTAAACAACGGAGGCAGATTGTATATCTGCTACAAAGCCACGTATTTGACCACACTGCTGACCATTTTGCGGCGGAATCGTTTGGAACCCAAAGCCATGGAGATCGTTTGCCGAAATGGAAAAGGGGAGCTGGTGCTGCTGGAAGCAAAAAAATTGGCAAAACCAGGAATGGATATTTTTCTGTCCAAACGGGAAAGATAGGGGCAGAACCTAAAAAAGGAGGTATGCCCCTTGAACACTCAAAAAGCCATGGCCCTTATACTGGGGCTGGCCCTTTGCATGGGGATCATCAGCGGATGCACATGCTCCGGGAGCGTAAAACCCGCTCCTACGGCAGCACCCACACAAAAGGCTACCGCAGCCCCTACGCAGCAGGCCACAGCTCCGGCACCGTCTATGACCCCGGAAGAAAGCCTGGTACCCAGTGCTGATCCCAGCGTGAGTCCAGGTGTAAGCATGAGCCCGGATGCAAGCGTAAGCCCCGGTACGGGTAATTGACAGGAAAAACGCCTTCGGGCGTTTTTTTGATGGAAAGAAGAAGTATATTCAATCGGGATAAAGTCACTTTTTTATTTTGGCTTTCATAATTCATACATAAAAAGCAGCCGCAGGGTGCAGCTGCTTTTTTAAGCGGTAAATCGGATAGAGACTGGGATCAGGAGAGCTCAAACATACCGGTGTAAAGCTGATAGTAACGACCTTTCTGGCGGAGCAGATCTTCATGGCTGCCCCGCTCAATGATCTCGCCGTTTTCCAGTACCATAATGGCATCGGCATTGCGAACGGTGGAGAGCCGGTGGGCAATGACAAAAACAGTCCGCCCTTCCATAAGCTCATCCATGCCCTTTTCAATGTGAGCTTCTGTGCGGGTATCGATAGAACTGGTGGCTTCATCCAATATCAACACCGGTGGATCCGCTACCGCTGCCCGGGCAATGGCAATGAGCTGCCGCTGTCCCTGGGAAAGATTGGCGCCATCCGCTGTCAGAACTGTGTCATATCCCTCGGGCAGATGTGAAATGAAGAAATGAGCGTTGGAGCGTTTGGCTGCTTCCAAACACTCTTCATCCGTAGCATCCAGACGGCCATAACGGATATTGTCCATGACTGTACCGGTGAACAGGTGGATATCCTGCAATACCATTCCCAGAGACTTGCGCAGATCTTCCTTGGCGATGTCCTTCACATTGATTCCGTCATAGGTGATAGCACCTTCCTGCACATCATAAAAACGATTTATCAGGTTGGTGATTGTGGTCTTGCCGGCACCGGTGGATCCTACAAAAGCGATCTTCTGTCCGGGCTTTGCAAACAGAGACAGATTCCGAAGCACTGTCTTTTTCCCGTCGTAAGAGAAGGTCACGTTTTCAAACCGTACGTCTCCTTTCAGGGGAATCTGTTGCCCGTCTTTTTCCCAGGCCCAGCCATGACGACCCGTGTGAACCAGCCGGTATTGACCTGCATCCACCTCCGGACGGGTGTCCATCAGTTCAAAGATCCGTTCGGCACCTGCCAGAGCGTTGAAGATATTGTTAGCCTGCATGGAGATCTGGGATACCGGGCCGTTCACCTGCTTGGCATATTGGAGAAAGGCCGCCAGTGTGCCGATATCCATGCGTCCCTGAATGATCATACCCGTCCCTGCCATGGCAGTCAAAGCAAAGAGAATATAACTGGTGTTGCCCATAATGGGCATGAGCACCATGGAACTGGTGGTGGCCCGGGTGGCGTTATCCCGCAAGTCAGCAGCCAGTTTGGCATATCGATCCTTGACCATGTTTTCCCGGCAGAAGACTTTAACTTCCCGCTGCCCCTCAAAAAGCTCTTCCACATAGCCGTTAGCAGCGGCCATGGCCTGCTGTTGGCCGCGAAAGTACTTGGCCGAGGCCTTTCCCAGTTTAGTGGAAGCAAAAGCCATGAGCACCAGTGCAGCCAGAATAATGAGTGTCATTTTCCAGCTCATAAGCAGCATCATGATCAAAATACCGCTCAAAGTCAGCAGATTGGTCAATACACTCAGCAGAGAGTTGCCAAGGAACTCGCGAAGGGTATCTGTATCGTTAGTAAAGCGGCTCATGATCTCTCCATGAGTATGGGTATCAAAATATTGGAGAGGGAGCTTTTCCATATGGGCAAACATATCCCGGCGGATCTGGTAGAGCACCTGCGTGTGTACGCCCAGCATCAATCGGCTGCTGCCGTAGTTGGCAAGAGCTGCCAGTGCATACACCGCTGCCAGCAGCAGTACCTGCCGCACCAGTGGAGTGAAATCGGTTGAACCCGTTTGAAACATGCTTGTGGCGGTGTTAAAAATCGGTTTAAGCAGGTAAGTGCCTGCAACACCGCCGGCAGAACTTAGCAGTACGCATACCATGGCCATAGCCAACATTGTATGAAAGGGTTTCAGGTATGTAAATAGACGCTTGAAAGTACCTTTGGCATCTTTGGGCTTGCTGTATCCTTTTGCACGGGGGGGCATCAGGCATCCGCCTCCTTTCTGTTTTGGGATTCATAGACTTCTTTGTAAATGGGGCTGCGGGCCAGCAATTCTTCGTGTGTACCCACATCCGCCACACGTCCTTCGTCCAGAACAATGATTTTGTCAGCGTTTTTAACGGACTGGATCCGCTGGGCGATAATGAATTTGGTAGTTTCCGGGAACATGGTCTTGAAGGAGCGGCGAATGCTCTCATCTGTCATGGTGTCCACGGCACTGGTGGAATCATCCAGGATCAGGATCTTCGGCTTTTTCAACAGAGCACGGGCAATGCAGATACGCTGTTTTTGACCGCCGGAGACATTAACGCCTCCCTGCCCCAGGTCCGTATCATATCCCTTGGGAAAACTCTTGATAAAATCATGGGCGCAGGCAGCCCTGCAGGCATATTCGATCTCCTCATCTGTGGCATGTTCATTGCCCCAGCGCAGGTTCTCCTTAATGGTGCCGGAGAAGAGCACGTTCTTTTGCAGCACCATACCCACAGAATCCCGAAGCGTATCGGTGGAATATTCCTTAACATTATGACCGCCTACCCGCACGGCACCCTGATCGACTTCGTAAAGCCGGGGGATCAGCTGCACCAATGAGGTTTTACCGCTGCCGGAACCGCCGATTATTCCCACGACCTGCCCGCTCTGTATATGCAGGTCAATATCAGAAAGAACAGGGTTTTCTCCGTCTCCTTTATAGGAGAAGTATACATGGTCAAAATCTACAGAGCCGTCCTGCAGCTGAAGCTTGCTTTCACGGTTTTCGGGAATGGCGGGGATTTCATCCAGCACTTCTACAATACGGGTCATGGAAGCGGAACTCATGACCAGATTCACAAAATACATGCTGATCATCATCAGTGCCATGAGAATGGAGGAGATATAGGAGATAAAGCCGATCAGCTGACCGGATTCCATCTGCCCACGGGCAATAAACTGGCCGCCCAGCAGTACCACGGCAATTATGCAGCCATACATGGCCAAAGACATAAGAGGTCCATTCCAGATAAGGAGTTTTTCGGCCTTAAACTGTGCATCGCGAACTTCTGCCGCCTCTTTTTCATATTTGGCGGATTCATACGGTTCCCGAACAAATGACTTGACCACCCGGATGCCGATAAGGTTTTCCTGGGCTGCGGCGTTTAGATCATCATATTTATGGAGCATGACCCGAAAACGGGGATAAGTTTTAATTGCAATATATCCCAGAGACAGGCCCAATAAAGGCACGGCGCACAGCAATACCAAAGAAAGATCTCCGGAGATACGGGTAGCTTTCACTGCTGCCAGAATCAGCATGGCAGGGGAGCGCATAGCCATACGGATGGACATCATAAAAGCCTGCTGCACATAGGTGATATCCTGCGTAAGCCGGGTGACCAGAGAAGGAGTGGTGAACTTATCGGTATTTTTAAAGGAAAAATCCTCCACAGCGCCAAAAATAGCCGTGCGTAAATTGTAGGAAAGGCCATTGGCGGCTCTTGCACCGAAATAGGCGCCGCCAGCCCCAAGAATCATGGAAAGAACGGCGTACAATACCATCCAGCCTCCTTCCCGGAGCACATAAGCGCTGTTTCCGGTGCTGATACCCTCATCAATGAGATTGCCCATGGTGGTAGGGATCTGCATTTCCAAAATGACTTCCCCCAGCATACAAACAATGGTGATCAGGGCCAACCATTTGTTCTCTTTTACATAACTTAAAATGCGTTTGATATTGTGTTTCATCGTACCTTCTTTCTGTCCTTTTCTTCCAGCTGGGCAAAGATCTTCATGGGATCTGCCTGACATCCGCCCAAGTTTTCCATCATTTTCATAAGCAGTCCTTTCAAAGTATCCAGGTCCTGAGTGGAAAATCCCTGAAAGGTCTGCTTATCCACCTGTGCAAAGGTTTCACGGTGTTTTTGAGAGACCTGACGGCCTTTGTCTGTGGCAAAGAGAACCTTGCAGCGCCGATTATCCGGGACGACTGTGCGTTCTATAAGCGCTTCCTGCTCCAACCGTTTGCAAATATCGGCAACAGCGGCCGGAGAAATATATAACTGTTCGGCTACATCTTTCTGTCCGCAACCGGGGTGTTCCAGGATGCAGCGCAGCACACGCATCTGCCCCCGGCAGGGGCCGGTGCCTCCGTCTGCCTTCCAGATAGCTGTACGGCGCAGCGCATTGATATAGACCAGCAGTTGGCCTAACCGGCAAAAGTTCGAACCGGTTGTGTTGTCTGGATCCATAAAGTGCCTCCTTTCAAATAATAAACATTTTAACAATTAAGTTCTTGACTATTATACCGAAGGTGAAAGAAATGTCAAGACTGGGAAAAGGAGAAACTGTGAACATCCACCTTAAAACAGGGCATGGACTCCGGTAAAAGCCGGAAATCGTCTTCTGGCAGTTGAGATATGGCAGGAACAGGGAAGGTAGAAATTTGAAATGTATATTTTCTGTACAACATGCAGCAGTGATGGATCAGCTGCTGCATTAAAAACACATGTCAAATGATATTCATACAACGCAGCGAAAAATCATAGCATTACCCAAGAAGAAGCGGCATGGACGAATCCATACCGCTTCCCTTTGCTCATTGTTGATATGTGGGTAAATATAAAGTCGCTGCTTATTGCTTTCAGGCTCCGAAGAAAGCGCTGACCAACCGGTTGAGCGCCTGCTGATCCCGTACGCCCATAAGTTCCCGGCTGGAATGCATAGCCAGAATAGGCACGCCCACATCCACCGCCTGCATGGAGCAGGCACTGGCAACATATCCGCCGAGGGTGCCGCCGCCCTTGCTGTCCGCCTTATTCATGTACCGGCGATAGGGAATGTTGTTTTCCAGGCATAAAGCTTCTATGGCGCCGATGCCGCCGGCCTGGGTAGTGTAGCTCTGGGAATAGTTCATTTTAATTGTTACGCCGCTGTTCATGGGGGCATTGACTTGGGGATCGTAAAATTCCATCTTGTTGGGGTGCAGGGCATGGGCCACATCACAGCTGAGCAGGAAACCGGACAGCAGGGCGTTCAAGTATCCTTCCCGATCCAGCCCCATGGAGAGGGCAATCTTTTCCATAATAAAGCCCAAGGTGCCGCTGTTTGCACCGGATTTGGTACGGCTGCCGATCTCCTCATTATCAAAGAAAGCAGCAACGTTTACTCCGGTTTTCCGCTGAGGCGCGGTAATGCCTGCCAATCCTGCAAAGGCGCTGGTAAGATTGTCCAGCCGGGGACTGGAGAGCATATCCTGCTCAAATCCTACCAGAGAAGGCGATTCAGCGTTGTAAACTACCAGATCAAAAGAGAGGATATCCTCCGGCTGGCAGGGAATTGCTTTAGCCAGTTCACGAATGAAATATCCGTTTTTGTTGAATTCCTTTTCTATCGTGGCAGCCAGAGGCAGCATATCTTTGGCAGGATTCATGGCTACGCCCTTATTGACCTCCCGGTTCATATGGATAGCCAGGTTTGGTATGGTGCATACGGGCCTGCCAAAGTCAAAAAGCACTTCCCGGGGGCGCATAGAGCTTTCTCCCTTCAGAGTGACCAAACCGGCACAGGAGAGGGGTCTGTCCAGCCATGTGTTCAGGATCAACCCACCGTAAGGCTCTACAGAGAGCTTCAGGCAGCCGCCTGCTATCTGTTCGGGATCGGGCTTAATGTACAGGCAGGGCCAGTCCAAATGGCTGGCAGCAATGTGGAATCCATCTTCGGGAGCAAAACTTTCTCCAATGGTAAAGCCAACCGCCATGGTGCCATGGCAGGCAACACAGTAGCGTCCTCCGGGAGCAAGTTGCCAGGCTCCGTTCAAAGGCAGTTCCGTAAATCCTTCTTCCCGCAGGAGTTCCATGGTAACGGCAGCTCCATGATAGGGGGATACACATTTTTTCAGGTATTCCATAAGGGCGTTGGCATCCTGACGCATAAAAATCTTCCTTTCCTGTTTTTGCACAGTGCTCTCAAGTTCCCTGTGCGCCTTTTCGTTCTCATTATACCATTTTTCTTTCCGTATACAATCGCTTTTTTACCCTGACTATGGTATACTTTCTTTTATGGAACAGAAGATACATGGAAACACTGCAGGGATACGTGATTCCCTGCTCAAACAGATGCAGTCTCTATATGATATGGAACAGCCCACGGGGGTCTTTTTAAGCCGGGAGCTGTTGGAGAGTATGGCCTATTTTACCGGAGAGATCAGGCGGGAGATCTCCGTATACATTTCGCGGGGCGGAAAGATCGCCGATGTGAGCATCGGGGACGGAAGTACCGTTTCCATGCCCGATATGCGGCTGGTACGCAATATAGACCGGCTCTGCGGTGTCCGGTGCATCCACACCCATCCAAACGGCAGCGGATATCTCAGTGAGGTGGATCTGGGGACTCTCAACAGCATGCGCCTGGATGCCATGTGCGCTGTAGGTGTACGGGAGGGCAAGCCTACCAGCCTTTATGCTGCCTACGTGGGAGAAAAGGACGAAGCCGGGCAGCGGCAGCCTCTGATCTACGGTCCCATAGTCTGGTGCCGTCTTCCTCATAAAGCATTGCTGGCAGCTATTGCGGAGGCTGATGACCGCCTTAAAGGGCCTGCTTATGAAGTAACGGAAAGCCGCCCGGAGCGGGCGATACTGGTGGGCATCGAAGGAAACGAAGGATACGATACGCTTGAGGAATTAAATGAACTGGCCAAAACTGCCGGGGTAGAGGTGGTGGGCCGGGCTTCCCAGAAGAAACGTGCTTTAGACAGCGCCACCTATATCGGTTCCGGCAAGGCAGACGAATTGCGGCTTATGGGCAGTGCCATGGAATGCGAGCTGTTTATTTTTGATGATGAACTTACGGCCATTCAGATCCGCAATCTGGAGAACATATTGCAAACGCCGGTCATTGACCGCACCATGCTCATATTGGATATATTTGCTTCTCGGGCGGCTACTCGGGAAGGGCGTATTCAGGTGGAGCTGGCGCAGCAGAAATATAGACTTCCCCGTCTGCTGGGTACAGAAACCACCTTTACCCGGCAGGGCGCAGGGGTTGGCATGCGGGGCCCTGGTGAAAAGAAATTGGAAATAGACCGGCGGCGGATCCGCAGGCGTATCTATGAATTGGAACAGGAACTGGCAGAGGTAGAAAAGCAGCGTTCCCTGCGGCGTACCGCACGGGACAAGCAGGGGGTGCCGCTGGTGGCGCTGGTAGGCTATACAAACGCCGGTAAGAGTACGCTGCTTAACGCATTGTCAGAGGCACAGGTGCTGGCGGAAGATAAACTTTTTGCCACGCTGGATCCTGTAGTAAGGCAAGTAACTTTGCCCAAAGGCACTCGGATCCTTCTTTCGGATACGGTAGGATTCATTAATAAACTGCCCACGGAGCTGGTGGAGGCATTCCGTTCCACACTGGAAGAAGTGCGGGAAGCGGATCTTATTCTGCATGTTATTGACAGCGCCTGTCCGCATTATGAGGTGCAGATGCAGGTGGTGGAACAAGTGCTTTCTTCCCTTGGAGCCGGAAATACACCACGGTTGGAGGTGTATAATAAAACGGATAAAGAGCAGGCCAATCCGGCGCACCGGGGAAACTATGTGCATATCAGCGCTAAAACGGGTGAGAACCTTTTACTCCTGCTGGAACGGATAGAGGAGACGCTTACCGCCGGCCGCCGGGAGGTAGAGCTGTGCATTCCCTATGACCGTTACGAAGCCATGCAGGTGCTGCGCGGAACGGGACATATTCTGGTGGAGCGCCATGAAGCGGAGGGGACTTATGTAACGGCTTCTTTGGAAGAGGAAGAACTCTGGAGAGTGAAACGAGCACTGGGAGAGAAGAACAGGTAAGTGCGGGGCAATAGGCACGGTGTGGCATAGAGGAGGAATTCAATACAATAAAAAAAGAGCCATGTGGGCTCTTTTTTGTTGTATTATCTCCACCAGCCGGAAAACAGGTTGCTGAAAAATTCTCCTGCCTGTTCAAAAAACGTTTTTACGCTTTCATAGACCCGCTGGACGGTCTTGACTGCCTGCCCGGCTTTCTGTGCTTTTTGAGAAAGGCTGGTAAGCTCTTTTTGCAGCTGTTCTTCATTGAGGCCTTCCAGCTTTCGGCAAAGAGACAGAACCTGCTTATACATGGCATCGGACAGATCCACATTGTAAGCGGCGGCGATCTTTTTTATCTCTTCCAGTACTTCTGCATCACTCATTTGGGCAGTGTTGTCCAGGATCTGCTTCAGTTCGGAAAGCAGACCGGCTGCCTGCTCGCTGCCTATATATTCGCTCAGCTCTCCGGTAAGCACCAGCTCCTCGGCGCCAAGCTTTTTAGCCAGATCATTCAGGCTGACACCAGTCATGTCCTCATAAGCCTTGTAGATACCGGTAAGCGCGCCAGTACCGGAGACGGGGAATGGGGCGCTGATAAGCACCTTGGCATCGGTAATACCGGCGGTGGCCAAGGCATTCTTATACATGGCCTCCGTACAGTAGTTAATGTTGTGCAGCGTTACATCCAGCCCGGATCCTTCCGGAAGAATGGTGATAAACGAACAGGACAGAGCTCGGCTGCCTATTTTTCTTTCAGATACCAATCCTTCCAGATAGGTGCGTTCCTCCTTGTTGGTCACGGTAAGTTCCCGAACCTCTCCCGGGGTCAGGGAAAAGTCTTTATAGATCTGATCACGCTGTTCCAACGTAAGATCTGCTCCCAGGGTCACACGGCGATCTCCGCTGGGGGCGTCTGTAGCAGCTTCCGCCAGTACGGAAAAGGGAAGTGCGCATATAAGCAGCAATGCACACAGAATCCATGCGGCAGCTTTTTTCTTCATATGAGATTTACCTCCTGCTTTCATGGATCAATTTCCCATGAAAACATAAACAGTATACTACCGGAAGGCAACGAAAGCGTCGCAAAAGTGTGAACAGAGTATGAGTTTTTCATTATGAATTATTCAATCATAATCGGACTGCGACATAATGCAGCGGATATTTCTCCTTTGTTTTCCGATGGAAGCACTGCTGCTGCATATGTGGCTGTTACCGATTCAATAAGTGGTGGTCTGCCCAGATCCGCACGATCATGATGTGGCTTCCTGCATCGCCGGTAAGGAAAAAGTTTTCCGGCCTTGTCAGCAGCAATGCCTCTCTTACGGAGATCGTTTTATCCAATGTGTACACTTTTCCAAATACACAGTATAGCAGCAGCCAGTCCGCCTTCCGGGTATCCAGAAGAAGCGGTTCCTTTGAATTTGCAAGGGAGAGTGCTTCCATACTGCCCCGGCAATGCCCCTTTCGGAACATCAGATTAAAATCTTTGCATTGACCCCAGCTGTGGGTAGGAATACCACCATCAAAATGATGTATCTCATAGGGAGCAAGGAGCACCGGCGGCTTTTCTCCGTGCTGCAGCCGAATGGTTCCGGAAGTAGTACATAAAAGCCGTTCATAATCTGGCAGAGACGTATAATCGGATTCTTCCACGGTTGCTTCGGCGGCACTGATGCGCCAAAGAAAATTTCTGTCGGCATACTGTGCTTCCGGCGGCCATATGGCCAACTGGCAAGTACAGCCTCCGGCCCATGGAGCCATGTGTTGATCTTCTTGTCGAATGTGCCTGCATATCATGAGATTGCCTCCCTGGTGATTCTGCTGTATTGTGCATGGAGAAGTGTGGATACAAACATGGGTAAAAAAAGGAGCGGTTGATCCGCTCCTTTTTTAATTTGTCGGTTAGTTCTTTTTGGCCCGGATAGCAGCCTGTGCAGCGGCCAGACGGGCGATGGGCACCCGGTAGGGGCTGCAGGAAACGTAGTTAAGTCCAATCTCGTTGCAGAACTCAATGGAGGAAGGATCACCGCCATGCTCACCGCAGATACCGCAGTGAAGCTTGGGATTAGCCTTGCGCCCCAGCTCAACGGCCAGCCGCATGAGCTTGCCAACGCCCACGGTATCCAGACGGGCAAAGGGATCGCTCTCGTAGATCTTGTTCTGGTAATAGGCAGGAAGGAACTTGCCGGCATCGTCACGGCTGAAGCCAAAGGTCATCTGGGTCAGGTCGTTGGTGCCGAAGCAGAAAAAGTCAGCCTCTGCAGCGATCTCATCGGCAGTCAGGGCAGCACGGGGGATCTCAATCATGGTGCCCACTTCATATTCCAGAGCAATACTGGCTTCCTTGATGAGGGCATCAGCGGTTTCCACCACATACTTCTTAACGAACTTGTACTCCTTGAGCTCGCCTACCAGGGGGATCATGATTTCGGGCACGACCTTCCAGTCGGAATGACGCTTCTGGACATTGATAGCGGCCTTGATGATGGCACGGGTCTGCATAACTGCGATTTCGGGATAAGTGACGGTCAAACGGCAGCCACGGTGACCCATCATGGGGTTGAACTCATGGAGATCCGCAATGACCTGCTTGATGTAAGCCACAGTCTTACCCTGAGCCTTGGCCAGCGCTTCAATGTCGGCCTCGTCGGTGGGAACAAACTCATGGAGGGGGGGATCCAGGAAGCGGATGGTCACAGGATGGCCGTCCAGTGCTTCAAAGAGACCTTCAAAGTCAGCCTGCTGCATGGGCTCAATCTTGGCCAGAGCAGCTTCCCGCTCTTCCAGAGTTTCTGCGCAGATCATCTCGCGGAAAGCGCCGATACGGGCGGGGTCAAAGAACATATGCTCCGTGCGGCACAGGCCGATACCCTGTGCACCAAAGGCCGCAGCCTGACGGGCATCCTTGGGAGTATCCGCATTGGTGCGCACGCCCATGGTCTTGTACTTGTCAGCCAGATCCATGATGCGGCCGAAATAACCGGAGTTGGGGTCTGCGGGCACGGTGGGGATCAGGCAGTCATAGATATTGCCGGTGGAGCCGTCCAGAGAGATATCGTCTCCTTCGTGGTATTCCTTTCCGTGGAGGGTGAAGCGCTTGTTCTCTTCATCCATCTTGATGTCGCCGCAGCCGGAAACGCAGCAGGTACCCATGCCGCGGGCCACAACGGCAGCGTGAGAAGTCTGGCCGCCGCGGACGGTGAGGATACCCTGAGAGTACTTCATGCCCTCGATGTCTTCGGGGGAAGTCTCCAACCGTACCAGAACGACTTTTTCGCCCTTCTTTCCATGGGCAACGGCGTCTTCAGCGGTGAAAACAATATGACCGGCAGCAGCACCGGGGGAAGCGGCAATGCCCTTACCCACGGGATTGGCTTTCTTCAGCGCTTCGGCGTCGAACTGGGGATGCAGAAGCATATCCAGGCTCTTGGCGTCGATCTGCATGAGGGCTTCTTCTTCAGTGATCATGCCTTCGTCAATAAGATCACAGGCAATCTTGATAGCGGCGGAAGCGGTGCGCTTGCCGTTGCGGGTCTGGAGCATGAAAAGCTTGCCGTGCTCCACAGTGAACTCCATGTCCTGCATGTCGTGATAATGGTTCTCCAGAGTCTTGCATACATCTACAAACTGGGCAAAGGCTTCGGGGAATTTCTGCTCCATCTCGCTGATGGGCATGGGAGTACGGACGCCTGCGACCACGTCTTCGCCCTGGGCATTGGTCAGGAACTCGCCGAAGAGACCCTTGGCGCCGGTAGCGGGGGAGCGGGTGAAAGCAACGCCGGTGCCGCAGTCATCTCCCATGTTGCCGAAAGCCATCATCTGCACGTTAACGGCAGTACCCCAGGAATAGGGGATATCATGGTCCATACGGTAGATATTGGCGCGGGGGTTATCCCAGGAACGGAACACGGCCTTGATGGCCTCAAAAAGCTGCTCTTTGGGATCGGTGGGGAAGTCCTTGCCAAGCTGCTTTTTGTACTCGGCCTTGAACTGTTCTGCCAGCTCATGAAGATCCTCGGCGGAAAGTTCCACGTCAAAGGTGATGCCCTTGCGTGCCTTCATTTCGTCGATGAGCTTTTCAAAATATTTCTTGCCCACTTCCATGACCACGTCGGAGAACATCTGGATGAACCGCCGGTAGCAGTCCCAGGCCCAGCGGGGGTTGTTGGATTTTTCGGCAATGACCCGAACTACGTCTTCGTTAAGACCCAGATTCAAAATGGTATCCATCATGCCGGGCATGGATGCGCGGGCGCCGGAACGGACGGAAACCAGCAGGGGGTTCTCCTTATCGCCGAACTTCTTGCCGGTGATCTCTTCCATCTTGGAAATGTAGTCCATGATCTGACCCTGGATCTCTTCGTTGATCCGGCGGCCGTCCTCATAGTACTGGGTGCAGGCCTCGGTGGTGATAGTGAATCCCTGAGGAACAGGCAGCCCAATGTTGGTCATTTCGGCCAGGTTCGCACCTTTGCCGCCCAGAAGGTTGCGCATGTCTTTGGAACCTTCGGAGAACAGGTAAACATATTTGTGTGCCACAGTTCATACCTCCTAGAAAATGTGCTTGCGTATATTCTTTCAAACAACCAATTCATTATAGCAATGCACATGTTCCTTTGCAAGAGATAAACACCTTTCTCCTCGAAAAAATGCAGGAAAAATTTCGTGCCGAAGGACTGAACCGGCATGAACGAACGTTGCCGGGGGCAATATTCCTGCCGCAGCGAAGATGCTGTATCGACAAAATAAATTTGCACCGGATTTTCGTGTAAAAAACGATACCCGTAAAAAAGCAGGCGGATTTTTCAAAACAATAAGCCATGCCGGTCAGAGGTATTATATCTTTCTCGCCGGTTGCCTATTTTCATCTGCCGTGGTAATATAATGCATATGAATGAAACGGAATTCTATCAGGCTACGAAAAATCGCTCCCTGAAGGGTGCTTATCTGCTGTGCGGGGAGGAGGAACTCACCAAGCAGGAAGCTGCCGTACGAGTAGAAGAACTGCTGGACCCGGGCTTTCGGGAACTGAACCGGCAGAGCTTTACCCGGCCTGCTGCAGCGTCCGAAGTCTTTGCAGCCTGCGATCAGCTGCCTCTGTTTGACAGCTTTCGTCTGGTGGAGGTAAAGGAGTGGGACGAGAGCGTATCTCGCGGCCTGTTAGAAAAAGACAGACTTCTGTTTTTACCGGATACTACGGTGCTGCTGCTGCTTTGCAGGGGTGCCTGCAAAAAAACGGATCCTTTGTTTAAGCTCCTGGCGCAGAAGAACAGGGTAGCCGTGTTCGAACCCCTGACGAGGGATCGGACTGTGAATATGCTTTTGCGAGAGGCGGGACTGAAAAACGTGGGTCTTAGCCGCAGTGTGGCAGGACTTCTGGCAGACAAGGTAGGATATGATGCATACCGACTGCGAAACGAATTTTCCAAGGCTGCCGATTTTGTTGGCCCCTGCGGCGAGGTTACGGAGGCCGTTTTGGACAGCGTAGTGACTCCTACTGCGGAGTTTCAGGTTTTTGAGCTATTGGAAACACTTCTGGCGGGGCGCAGGGCGCAGGGCCTGACCATGCTTCGACAGGCTTTGCAGCAGGGGGAAAATGCTTTGGGTCTGGCTGCTTTTCTGTGCGGGCGGCTGAAGCTTATATTGACGGCCAGGGAGCATCTGGAAACGGGAAAGACTCCGGAAGCCGCAGCAAAATTGCTGGGAGGCAGCCCCTATGCTGCAAAAAAGGCTGTGCAGAGCGCCCAAAAACGTACGGCTGCTCAGTGGCGGCAAGTGCTGAAGGCTTTTGAACTGGTAGATATACAAACAAAGCAGGGCCTTGCAAAGGACAGTGATGCGTTGCTGCTTGCCGTCATATCTCAGTTTTGATTTTTCGGTTTAGACCGCTGATAATTTTTTACCCGCATTGGGAGAAAGGAAGCATCTGCATGAAATTCGCCATCGTTGGCTGTCAGTCTGAAGACTCCATCCATCTGCCTCACTATTCCGAGGTCATTACCACCCCTTACGGCAGTGTGAAGGTCTATCACGCCACCACGCCTGCCGGCAACGAGGTCATTCTGTTGACCAGGCACAGCCTTTCTCTGGTAGAGGATGCCTATGAGACAAATTACCGGGCTAACATTTATGCTTTGTATCTGTGCGGCGTGACCCACATCGTCAGTGCATCCATTGCCGGTACCTGTGATTATACGCATAAACTGGGCAGCTTCAGTCTGATTTCCGATTTTATTGATTTTACCCGTCTGCGGGAGAGCACTTTCCGCCGGGAACACCGGCTGGTGACCCATGTGGGTATGGATTCCGTATTTGACGAGGATATGAATGATGCACTGGAACACATCATCAAAGAGCGGGATATTCCTTACGAAGGACGGTGCGTGTATGCCTGTACCGACGGCCCCCGGTATGAAACAGCTGCAGAAGTGCGCATGATGCGGGAACTGGGGGCGCAGATACTGGGCGTTACGCTCGTGCCCGAAGCACCTCTGAGTCGGGAAATGGGCATGAAGTACGCTTCCATTGCCATTATTGCTCGTTATGGCACTGGCATGGACCATGACATCACGGACGAGGATCTGCTGCGCATCTCCGCCCAGCATAAGGGTAAGGCACTAGAGGTAGCGCTGACTCTGGTGGACAGCTATCGGGAGTAAAAACTCCCTTTCTGTTGGGACTGACAGGGAGCGCTTGAGGCGCTTCCTGTTTGTTCTTTTAATAAGAATGGAGGGCGTATATGCGTTTTATCTGCCTGCTGCTGGTTTTGCTTTTCCTATTTCCTGACAGTGCAATGGGAGAGGAAAAAACGGAAGGTCCGGAGGCTTCGGCTGCACCGAAGGCCTCTGTGCTGACGGATAGAATTCATTACTCGTCAGATATGCCGGGATATCCGCGGCAGGTGCGGGATCGGGATCTGGATACAAGTTTTTCTGTAAGCGCCGAATATCCATTGCACATCGATATTCGAGAATCCCAGCCCGCCTGGCTTTGCATTGCCTGGGAATATGCTGCTCCGAAGCGTTCCGTCCGGTTTCTGGATAAAAACAATATCCTGCTGGAAGAAGTAAATACTCCCTTTCCTTTTCATAACGAAGTTTTATCCGTTCCCCAGAATACGCAGTATATAGAACTGCAGGGTTTGGAAGATGCCGTAGTCAGCATCAGCGATCTGTATTTATATGGGGAGGGGGCTTTGCCGGAACCCTGGTGTTATGATTGGCAGCCTACTCCGGAAAAGCTGGATTTCCTGGTGGTGGCTACTCATTTTGATGATGACGCCATCTGGCTGGGAGCGGTTATGCCTTTGCTTGGGGCCGAGGACGGATATACCGGTGTCATTCTGTATATGACCTATCAGCAGCGGCTGCGCTTGAACGAAGCTCTGATGGGGGCCTGGACCATGGGAGAGCGAGGCTATCCATTGTTTTCCATGCTGCCGGACGTATATTTGGAAAAATACCTTTCCGCTGTCCAGTTTTCATATGACATCGTGCTGCAATATATGGTGCGCTGCTATCGACAGTATAAGCCGTTGGTGGTCTTTACACAGGATCTGGAGGGAGAGTATGGCCATTGGCAGCATAAACAAACGGCACGATGTGCCCTGGATGCCATTCCTCTTGCAGCGGATTCAACTTATGACAGGGAATCCGCGGAGAAATATGGGGTATGGCAGGTGCAGAAAGCATATACGCATCTTTACCCTGAAAATAAAATTCAGCTGGATACCAGGCGCGCCTTAACCGCTTTTGACGGGAAAACGGCAGTAGAAGTAGCCAATGACGCTTATAAAAAGCATGCCAGCCAGTTCTCTTATCATGCCTATAGGGTTGCGGATGACTATAAGTATTCCATAGCGGACTTTGGCCTTTCTTACAGTGCGGTACAGGATCCGGGGACACATCCGTTTGCAGGCATAGACGATAGCCTTTTGTGCAGAAAAAGTGCTAAGGCATCGGAAGAAAAAACAGTGCCTGCGGATACACCGGCACCGAAGCAAACCACTGCTCACACAGATGCACTGACGACACCGGCTGACCATACAGATACCCTGATGTCGACAGATGCGCCTGCGACTGAGGATACACCTTTGCCGGCTGACGGGGAAGAGGAAGAACCGGTGAGCCGCTCCATGGTGATCACAGGCTGTATAATATTAGCTGTCGGATTGTACTTTAAATGCCGGGATATTCAGAAAAAAGGGCCAGCAGGTACAAATGAAGAAGATGCGGAGGATGAAGAACTGGAAGAGGATCTGGATGCTATGGAGGAAGAAGAGGACGATTGATTCGTCCTGCCCGCAAATGTTCCACAAAAAAATATTTTTCCCCTTTACAAATCAGGGACCTTGTGTTAGTATACTGACAATGATTTTTAATCGGTACAGAGATGCCGGCAAGGTCACCATAGAAATGTTGGGCGCATTAGAGCCCGGCTAAAATGCATGGAACAAGCCTGCCGCATCGGCAGGCTTTTTTGTTGCCCTGTATCGAAAAGAAAGGAGCTTTCATGCAGTATAAGGCTGAGATCATGGATGAGGCGGCGGTGGGTCGTTCCCTCAAACGTATGACCCATGAGATCCTGGAGCGGAACAAGGGCACCGAAGGGTTGCTGCTGCTTGGGATCAAACGCCGGGGATTGCCTCTGGCCCGGGAGATCGCTGAAAACATCCGGCGGTTCGAGGGAGCAGAGGTGCCCGTGGGGTACATAGATATCACTCTGTACCGGGATGATCTGAGTGAGCTGACCCCTCTTCCGGATGCCGGAGATACCTGCATCCCCGTGGAGCTTGCAGGAAAGAACTGCGTGCTGGTAGATGATGTGCTCTATACAGGCCGCACGGCCCGGGCAGCCATCGAAGGTGTATTTCATTATGGGCGGCCGGCTTCCATCCAACTGGCGGTGCTGGTGGACAGGGGGCATCGGGAACTGCCGATCCGTGCCGATTTCGTGGGCAAGAACATACCTACTTCCAAAGAAGAAATGGTGGCCGTCACCGTTCCGGCTATCGATAACGAACCGTACGGCGTAAAGCTGTATGATCGATGAATAGATGTAAGTCGTCCCCTGCGGGGGTATAGCATACAGGAAACAGGACAAAACGGATCATGAAGGGAGTAAAAAACATGGATCTCATCTACAACATTAAAGACAAACCCAAATTCTCCGAACTAATTGCTTTCTCCTTCCAGCAGCTGCTGGCTATCATGGCTGCAACCATAGCTGTGCCTGCCGTAGTGGGAAATGGGATGACCGCTTCCGCTGCATTGTTCGGCGCAGGTGTCGGCACCATTGTCTATCAGCTGTTTACCAAGTTCCGCAGCCCTGTGTTTCTGGGCTCTTCCTTCGCTTTTCTGGGCTCCATGTTTGCGGCCTTTGCAGGGGCTACATCCATGACGCTGGGGTATCTGGGGCTGATCCTGGGCGCCGCTTTTGCCGGTTTGGTGTATGTGATCCTGGCCATCGCCGTAAAGGCGGCAGGTGTGCAGTGGATTAATAAGCTTATGCCCGCCGTAGTCATCGGACCCACCGTGGCTATCATTGGTCTCAGCCTGGCCGGCAATGCCGTAGGCGATATGCTTCGGGGCGATGTGACCATAGAAAATGTTGCCGCAGCTTCCCCCAACGTTGCGCTGCTGTGCGGTCTGGTCACTTTGTTTGTGGTTATTATCTGCTCCATTTTCGGCAGCAAGCGGGCTCGGCTGGTTCCCTTTATCATTGGCATCATGGCCGGGTATGCGGTAGCGCTGGCGTTTACGCTGATCGGCATGGCCACCGGAAATGATTCCCTTCTGATTATCGACTTTGCTCCCTTTAAGGCACTGGTAGCGGACGGTGTCACGCTCAAAACCTTCCTGACTCTTCCTGAATTTACCTTTGTAACGGCGCTCAAGGGGGTAGGCGAGCTGAATGGCGCATATGTAGGGGCTATCGCTGTGGCTTATGTACCCGTGGCCTTCGTGGTCTTTGCCGAGCATATTGCAGACCATAAGAACCTGTCCACCATCATTAATCAGGATCTGCTGACTGATCCCGGTCTGGCCCGCACCCTTCTGGGCGACGGCATCGGCTCCATGGCGGGTGCATTCTTTGGCGGCTGCCCCAATACGACTTACGGTGAAAGCGTTGGATGCGTGGCCATCACCCGGAATGCATCCGTAGTGAGCATCACCGGCGCAGCGGTTCTGGCCATGCTGGTGGCTTTCCTTTCTCCGGTAGTAGCCTTCCTGGATTCCATCCCTGCCTGCGTCATGGGCGGCGTGTGCCTGACTCTGTACGGCTTTATCGCAGTGTCCGGACTGAAAATGTGCCAGGATGTGGATCTTAACGATAATCGGAACCTGTTTGTGGTTTCTGCCATCCTCATTGCGGGTGTAGGCGGCCTGACTCTGACTTTCGGTAAAGTGACTATCACCTCCGTAGCCTGCGCACTGATTCTGGGCATTCTGGTGAATGTAGTGGTTCGCCGGAAGGATCATCCGGAAGGGCAGGAGCATGAACCCCAGCAGGTAATCAAGTAATCTCCTGGCAACAAGTTCATAGGATTCCCCTCTGTAGACCCCCGTATGCCCTTGAGCTACGGGGGATTTTTTATCATATCTAATCGGACGTGCGGATTCTACACGAAAGGGGATGGAAATGTGAAAAACTTGAGAAAAATAAGAATTATCCCCTGCACGGCACATTTTTCAAAACGTAAAATAGTATATCATTTTAAGGCTATTGACAACTTTTGCCCATGTGATATGATGAAGCTGCAAGAAATCCTGCACCACTTAGGCGCATCTGTGCGCTCGGCTTTGGCGCAGGAGGAAGCGAAATTTTTGGGAGGATAGTATGAACGCATACATCGAGAGAGTCATCGAGGACGTAAAGCGTCGGGATCCCGGCCAGACCGAGTTCATTCAGACCGTAGAAGAGGTTCTTCGTTCCCTGGAAAAGGTGATCGAAAAGCACCCCGAGTATGAAAAGGCAGCTCTGCTGGAGCGGCTGACTGAGCCGGAGCGTATCATCCAGTTCCGGGTACCCTGGGTCAACGACGCAGGTGAAGTGAAGGTGAACCGCGGTTTCCGGGTGCAGTTCAACAGCGCCATCGGGCCTTACAAAGGGGGTCTGCGTTTTGCTTCTCACGTCAATCAGTCCGTCATGAAGTTCCTCGGCTTTGAGCAGACCTTCAAAAACAGCCTGACCAGCCTGCCTATGGGCGGAGGCAAGGGCGGCGCCGACTTCGATCCCACTGGCAAGAGCGATATGGAAATCATGCGTTTCTGCCAGAGCTTTATCACCGAGCTCTATCGGCATATCGGTCAGAATGTGGACGTTCCCGCCGGCGATTTGGGCGTGGGCGGCCGTGAGATCGGCTATATGTTCGGTCAGTATAAGCGTATCGTCAACTCCTATGATAACGGTACCTTCACCGGTAAGGCCCGCTCCTTTGGCGGCAGCCTGATCCGTCCGGAAGCTACCGGCTTTGGCGCCATCTATTATGCTGAGGATGTTCTTAAGCATGATGGGACCACCATGGAAGGCAAAACCATTGCCGTTTCCGGTTTCGGCAACGTGGCATGGGGCGTTTGCACCAAGGCAGCCCAGCTGGGAGCCAAGGTGGTCACCCTTTCCGGTCCTGACGGCTATATCTACGATGAAGCCGGCGTTGTAACGCAGGAGAAGATCGATTACATGCTGGAGATGCGCGCAAGCAACCGCAACCGGGTGCAGGACTATGCCGACAAGTTTGGCGTTCCCTTCTTCCCCAAGCAGAAGCCCTGGGGTGTTAAGGTGGATATCTGCATGCCCTGCGCTTATCAGAATGAGATCGGCATGAAGGAAGCACAGCAGATGCTGGATAACGGCCTCAAATATTATATCGAGGTCGCCAACATGCCTACCACCAACGAAGCTCTGTACTTCCTCATGGACAAGGGCCTCACCGTTGCCCCCAGCAAGGCGGTTAATGCCGGCGGCGTATCCGTATCCGGTCTGGAGATGAGCCAGAACTCCGAGCGCCTGAGCTGGTCCGCCGAGGAAGTGGATAAGTGGCTGCATACCATCATGCACAATATTTACACTTCTTCCGTGGAAGCTGCCGAAGAGTACGGCCTGGGCTACAATCTGGTGGCCGGTGCCAACATTGCCGGTTTCAAGAAGGTGGCCGATGCCATGCTGGGTCAGGGTATCGTCTGATCTGACTGTTTCCAAAATACATAAAGCAATGGATCCCCCCGGTTCTGCCGGGGGATCTTTAATCTGCAGGCTGATATATACGGATGCGGTTAGGCTCTACCATCAAAAACGATTCAGGCGGTGTTCATACCTGTGGATTTCATATCCTTTCGGTCTGCAATGCTTCTATCATTTTTTTGGTGCGGTGCATAAAAATCCCCTGCACAGGTTTTCATGCAGGGGAAGTTGTTGTCTTGTTTGGTGCTTAAAAACTCAGCACGCCCAGATGCTCCAGCAGGATCTTTAGGCCGATCAGAATAAGGATCACGCCGCCGGCAATCTCTGCTTTACTCTTGTATTTCAGTCCGAATACGTTCCCTACCTTCAGGCCAACGGCTGAGAAAATAAAAGTAGTGCAGCCGATAAGCAAAGCCGAAGGCAAAATCCGCACATCTGGCAGTAAACCAAAGGTAATACCCACAGCCAAAGCGTCTATACTGGTGGCTATAGCCAGTACCAACATGGAGCGAAAAGTAAAGGATGCATCTTCTGCTTCGGTCTCTTCTTTAGAAAGACCCTCTCTGAGCATATTGAGCCCAATAAGGCTCAGCAGTGCAAAGGCGATCCAGTGGTCGAAACTGGTAATATATTTTTCAAAGCTGCTGCCTAAAAAATATCCAAGAGTGGGCATAAGTGCCTGAAAGCCGCCGAACCAAGCACCAATGCACACATAATGTTTCCAGTTCAGTTTTTTTGCGCTGAGGCCTTTGCAGATAGATACGGCAAAAGCATCCATAGACAGTCCAATGGCAATCAGCAGCAATTCAACAAAATCCATACAAGTGTCCTCCGGATCATAAAAAAATCAGGCGCATCCCGCACCTGAACTCCATGCTCAAGCACAGCACCGCCGCACTTGAGTCTCGCTGTTTAAGACAAGCCAGATGGTGTTGCCGTCAGTCTGTTGACTTGCCACTCACGTTTAGAGCCATCTACTCCCTCAAAGTTTGTTCACTATACCAAACTTTTGTGTTTATGTCAAGAAAAAACCGTTTTAACACAGGAAAAGTATTCACGAAGGAAGGGGAGTATGCTATACTTTTTATAAAGTGAAGGAGGCGGCAGAATGCTGGAAACTGGATATGTGATGCTGCAGATACGGTTACTGATCCAGGCACTGGCCAAACTGCTTACAGGACAGACAGGGGAACAAATGGATTCCACACTGATAGAAGTCGAAGCGGTCGGGAAAAGTATGGGCCTTATGGATCTGGCGGCTCAGGGAAGGATCAACGAAGGAGAAAACAAGTTCTTTGCGGCATTGGAACAGTCTCCGAAGGATGCCATGCTTCTCAAAGAGGGATTGGACTTTTACGGCTGGCTCAATGATAAGGAAGAGAGCTGGCTCCAACTTTTTGATTTTTCTCATGAAGAGATACGGGCCGGGATAAGAGACCTTGCAGTGCTTATGGGACAAAGCGTTATGGCAGATCTGGTGTTGGATGAATAAGGAGAGAAAGAAGCAAATGGATAAGATTTTTGAAACGGAAAGAGTGTACGCCCGGAACTGGTCACCGGATGATGCGTGGGAAGCCTTTGAAAGCTACATGAGCGATCCGGAAGTAGGCCCTCGGGCCGGATGGCTGCCCCATAGGAGTCCGGAAGAGAGCCGGGAGTATTTGACCGATGTGGTCAGACCCGGGGTGGAGATGTGCCTGGTTTATAAACCTACGGGCAAGATCATCGGTGCCATAGGACTGCATCCGGATAAGCTGCGCAATGCCGAAAGAGTAAACAGCCGGGAGATCGGCTATGTGCTGGCCAAACCGTATTGGGGCATGGGGCTTATGCCGGAAGCGGTCCGGGGTGTGCTGGACTATGCTTTCGGCACCCTGGGTTTGGATATGGTCATGGTACGCCATGCAAAAGACAATGAGGGATCCCGGCGAGTATGCGAAAAATGCGGATTCATCCGGGAAGGCATTCTGCGGCAGGCTGACTATTTTTACCCGGATGAAAAGGTAGAGGATCAATGGCTGTATTCCATGACACGGGCGGAATGGGAAAAAGGACGTTCCCATAAAGAAACGCCTCCTGCCTGGAAGTTCGTGCAGAATCGTGCGTGCCCCTATTTTCCCTGTCATAAAGGAGTGGATGAGGCAAGATTTTCCTGTCAATTCTGTTACTGTCCCCTGTATCTGAAGAAGGATTGCGGCGGGGCCTTTGTGATACTGCCTAACGGCATCAAGGATTGCAGCAATTGTCTGCTGCCCCACCTGAATTATGATCATATCATGGATCGGCTCATAGCTGACAGCATACCGCAATGAGACCGTTGGATCCGGCTATCTATGAGTTGCCTGCGCCAATGGCAGCGCCTGCTTTAATAGGGAAGCTCTTGCGGGTAGGGGATATAACGCTGCGCATTACGGAAACGGAAGCGTATTTCGGGGAGGAAGATACGGCCTGCCATGCTCACAAGGGTAAAACGCCGCGGACTCAAATGCTGTATCGCCGGGGCGGATATGTGTATGTATACCTGTGCTACGGCATACACTGCCTGTTGAATATCATCACCGGGCCGGAGGAGCATCCGGAGGGAGTGCTTATTCGCTGTTGCCAGGGAGCGGAGGGACCAGGTCGCCTTACCAAAGCATTGGGGATCGACAGGAGTTTCAACGGGGAAGATCTGCTTACATTTTCCCGTTTGTCCTTATGGGATGACGGAAAGAACTTTTCCATTACCACTGCTCCGCGAGTCGGCATAGGCTATGCCTCTGCGGAAGATCAGGTTCGTCCATGGCGGTTCATTTTGGAGTCTCCTAAATGCTGACAGAAATTTTGCTGTTGCTTGCACTTCAGACTGTATTATTTGTATGGAGCTGGGGATTGGAGGAGAATCATCGTCTAACGCTGGTGGAACGGGATATATATCTTTCAGATCTGCCTGATGAACTGGAAGGGCTTACCATTCTTCAGGTCAGTGATCTCCATGACTGTGCATATGGAAAAGATGGTTGTGAACTTATGGCCTTGGCATCCACTTTGCCCTATGATTTTATGGCAGTCACCGGGGACTTGTTCGACCGGCATCATCCAGCCAGATGCAAAAATGCTCTGAACTTTGCCGCCTGGGCAGTCCAGCGGGGGCCGGTATATTTCTGTGAAGGCAATCATGAGCAGAATTTGCCGCTATATGAGCGGCAGTACAGGGAAAAACTGAAGAAACTGGGAGTGATCCTGCTGGAAAATACCCATGTGATCATGCAAACGGGAGGATGCCAGTGGACGCTGGCGGGAGTGCAGGACCGGGTAGGGACGGATGTATTAAAGCATGCTCTTTCCGGGACGGGTTTTCGTCTGCTGCTGGCTCACCGGCCGGAGGATCTGCCTCGCTATGCTGCTGCCGGGGCAAGTCTAGTGCTTAGCGGTCATGGCCATGGCGGTCAGTGGTGTCTGCTGGGACGGGGCATCTATGCGCCGGGACAAGGATTTTTTCCACGGTACACCAAGGGCGTGTACTGCATGGGGAGGACTGCCATGCATGTTTCTTCCGGTGCCGGAAGCCATAAGCAGTGGATTCCGCGGTTTTTCAATCCGCCCTGCATAGAGCTGCTGACATTACATCGGGGATAATTTATCACAACTATTGCAAGCTGGGACGGAAGATAAACGCTTGCAAGGCACGGGTGGAGAAAGTTGTAAAAGAGGAAGTCCGGGCAGAAAGCTGTTCGGACTTTTCGCATATCTTTCCAAATTGCGGTTGAATTGTTCACGCATTTTATGATACGATTCATATAAATGAAGTAAACGTAAATTAGAATTTGGAGAAGCGATTTTATGGCGAGTGATCAGGGGAAAACAGCGATTTTGTTTATACATGGAATTCTCGGAACCACAAAACATTTTGAAACTTTTTTATCGCTTGTTCCTCCAAACTGGTCAATATGTAATCTGTCGTTAAAAGGTCATGGAGGAAGTGTAAAGGACTTTTCGCAAGCCTCTATGGCGGAATGGAAGCAGCAAGTAAAGAATGCTCTTGAAGAACTATCAGAAACCAATAATAAAATCATTATTGTTGCTCATTCCATGGGGACGATGTTTGCTATACAAGAAGCGATAGAAAGACCGGTAGATGAATTATTTCTCCTAAATGTTCCGTTAAAAGTGCGAGTTACTTTTCGTTTGTTTAGAACCGCATGGAGAGTTTTTACAGGAAATATCAAGCCTGATGATAAGTGGTCTCTTGCAGCACAAAATGCGTATAGCATAGAAAGAGATAGCCATATCCTAAGATACCTTGGTTGGATTCCAAGATACCTTGAGCTGTTTTTTGAAATACGAAAAACGAGAAAAATAATAGGCAAATTACGAACACCGTCGCATGTATATCTATCCATGTTAGATGAAATGATTTCTCCTAAATGCAGCGAAATATTTAAGGACAACACTTATATATGTGTCAAGTCTTTGCAAACTTCTGGGCATTTTTATTATTCTCCGGAGGACCAGTGTTTATTGAAGGAGGATTTTAACGAAATGATTCAGAATGTTCAAAATGAAATTTCAAATTAAGGAGCTTATATGAAGAAGATTATATGAAGATGATTATATATTGGCTGGCAATATTGCCTTCCAGTATGGTTATTTTACCATAGATCGATGTTTTGTTAGTGCCAAATAACGCAGGAATGATAATTACAATAGTTTTACTTTTTGTAGTTAATTCTCTTTATTCCATAGCTGCTGGCAGATCTACAGGTAAGAATATCAAAACTCTATGGCGATTTATGTTTTTTTCTGGCGGCGGCAAACGGTAATCGCAACAATCAGTTGCTTTTAATAGATTAAAACCTGTGTTATAGCAAAAGAAAAGGAGGCGATCCAATAAATATGGAACAGGAAAATATTTTTCTGGCCCTGCGCACGGCTAAGGGACTTTCTCAGGAAGAATTGGCAGAAAAGGTATTTGTGACCCGTCAGGCGGTATCCCGATGGGAAAGGGAAGAGACACTCCCCGGGGCGGAAACATTGAAGCAGTTGTCCCGGCTTTATGATGTATCCATCAATACGCTGCTGGGGTCACCCCGGCATCTGGTTTGTCAGTGCTGTGGTATGCCGCTGGAGGATGCTGTTTTGAGCCGGGAACCGGATGGCACCCTTAATGAGGAGTATTGCAAATGGTGTTACACGGGCGGCCAATTTACCTATACAGATCCGGAAAGCCTGATCGCTTATTGTGAAGTGCATATGGCCACGGAGACGTGGCCGCGGGAGCAGGTGCGCGCCTATATGGAGCAGCTGCTGACTACTCTGCGTTACTGGCAGAAAAACAACAGATAAAGTGCATTCCGCACTGCCTGTGGAGGGAAGAATCTCTCTCATGATCGAAATGAGAGCAGACAGGGCTTTGTAGAAAACAGCTTTTGCTAAATTAACAGGAACCTGATATCAGGTTCGTTTCATATACAAAAGCGGGTACGGATTCCCTTCTTCATCCAGGTCCGACCTTTTGTATATTTCAAATCCCATGTGAAGGTAAAAGCCGGTCGCCTGGAGGTTCTGCTCGTTGACGGTAACTTCCCGTATATCGTAATGGTGGATCCCATATTTCAGAAGCTATCGGCCCAGTCCATTACCTCGTTCAGCGGAAGAGAGGAAAAGCATTTCCAGACGATTTCCGGTTATCCCCATAAAGGCGATGGGCTGCCCGGATTTTCTTTCGGCAACGATGAGATGTTCTACATCGTGCAGTGCTGACGGAACGTACGTTTGGATCTTTTCTGTTTTAGCATCCGACAGAAACAGGTGCGTCGTCCGTACCGAATCTTTCCAGACACTTACAAGCTGATGCAGCTGCTTGGGTTCTCTTTTTTGCATCTCATATACATTCATTTTCGCGTGGACCGGCCCTTTCTTTGTATGGAATCAAGCAAAGCTGCTGGCAAATGTTGTGATATATGCAAAGAACCCTCTTCAAAGATGAAGCGGGTTCTTATATTTGTGAAACGGTATCAAATGTCTCAGCCTTCTATGATTTTTTTGGATGAGCTTGCACCGATACGGGTGGCACCGGCGGCGATCATAGCTTCGGCAGCTTCTCTGGAACGGATGCCTCCGGCAGCTTTAACGCCCATATCCGGGCCAACGGTCTTGCGCATAAGGGCAACATCTTCTACGGTAGCTCCTGCAGTGGAGAAACCGGTGGATGTTTTCACATAGTCTGCCCCAGCGGCTTTGGCAGCCAGACAGGCTTTGACTTTTTGCTCATTAGTGAGCAGGCAGGTTTCGATAATGACCTTCAGCAAGGCTTTTCCCTTGCAGGCTTCTGCAACGGCAGCAATGTCGGCCTGCACATAGTTCCAATCTCCTTCACGGGCAGCGCCGATGGAAATGACCATGTCGATCTCCGTTGCGCCGTCACGAATGGCGGCTTCGGCCTCAGCGGCTTTGCAGACGGACAGGGTAGCACCCAGTGGGAATCCAACCACGCAGCAGGTTTTGATGCCCGTGCCTGCCAACTGTTCCGTTACAAACCGGGCATAGATGGGGTTTACACAAACGCTGGCGGTATCATACTGAATGGCCTCTGCGCAAACCTTGCGAATGTCTTCGTGGGTAGCCTCCGGTTTCAGGAGGGTGTGGTCGATATACTTATTGAGCTTCATGTTTGGAATCTTCCTCCACAGAATATAAAATTACGTTGTCTCCACTGTCCCAAAGGCGCTCCAGATTATAATAAGTGCGCTCTTCCGGATGAAATACATGTACCAGAACATCTCCAAAGTCCAGAACGACCCAACGGCCCTCCTGATACCCTTCCTTGCGGCGTACAAAATAGCCGGTTTCAGCCATTTTTTCTTCCAGATCATCGCAAAGCGTTTTGACCTGAGGTACGCTGCGGCCGCTGCACAGGATGAACCAGTCGGCTACTACCGTTTTGTCCTGTACATACATGGCCCGGATATCCTGCGCCTTTTTATCATACAGGGCTTTGCAGATGGCCATGGCTTCTGCTTGTGCATATCTTTCTTCCATTTATGTGTTCTCCTGTTCTTTTGGTTGATGGGATTGCTTTTCCAGCGTTTCCATGGCCCGCAGGCTGGCGGGATGCAGGGGCTGATGGTTTGTATCAATATAGCAGAGATTGTGCCGAAATGCAAGCATCATGGCCATATCCAGCTCTTCCAGGTTTCTGGCGTTTAGTGCGGCCTGACGGATCTGCTGAACGCCTTCAAAGTGCCGCCCGGGTTCTACCATATCCGCCAGAAAGAGGATCTTGTCCAAAAGGGACATAACGGATTCTCCTGTGGTATGCAGGCGAATGGCTTCCAGTACCTGATCATCCTCAATACCATACTTTTCCCGGGCCAGCACGCTTCCGGCCGGAGCATGCACAATGGGATCTATGTCCGTGGGCAGCAACGATCCTTTTGCCCGTTGAGCCAGTGCATACTGCTCCTGCATAGGAAGTTCCTTGGCACAGTCATGGAGCAAAGCACAGAGCCGGGCTTGTTCCGGGGCACAATGCAGATGTTCCGCCATGCGTTCCGCAGTCATCACTACGCCAATGGTATGGGTAAAGCGTTTAGGGGAAAGTTCCTTTTTAAGTCTGTGCGTCAGAGACGGGATGGGAGCCGGGGCATAAAGTCCATGGGCGCAGATATACTGCTCCACCGTCGGTTCCACAAGATTTTCCAGGGGCAGACCCAGCCTGGCTCGGGTCCGTATCTCTGTGGAAGAAACTTCACGGACAGGCGGAAGCAGCGTGACTTTGGCACCATACGTCTGCGCAAGCTTTTTTGCCGATTCTTCTTCACCGCCAATATTTCCCTGACGGCGGACACATACCAGTCGGGCCAGTGCGCATACCTGTTCCGGCTTGTACCAGTTGGGAAGAGAACGAAGCATATCGCTGCCCATAATGAAATATAACTGGGCGTTGGGCAGCCGGTCTGCAAGCAATGCCAGCGTATCGGCCGTATAGCTTTTTCCGGGACGCATCAGCTCCATATCACTGACGGTAAGCCCATTATATTTCTGCGCAGAAAGGCGGATCATCTCCAGCCGCTGTGCATCGGTGGCGCCTTCGGGCAGATCTTTGTGAGGCGGGATGCGGTCGGGCATAAGCAGCACTTCATCCAGATTCAATACGGAAAGGGCAGAAAGAGCCATATCCATGTGGCCCAGATGGATAGGCTGAAAGGTACCGCCCAGAATGCCGATCTGGCGGGGTACGGAAAAAGTATTGTCGTTCATGCACATATTATAGTATAGTCTCCGGTTGCCGGGCAATACTGTATTTATGCGTGTAAGGGAAAAACTGGTCTACAAAAGGCAATGCTTTGGGGGCAAGGGGGTGTTGGCACGAGGGGCAGACAGATTGTTTCTGGGCACCTTGGGTGCGGCGGGACTGGCAATACTGCCGGGAAACAGTAACTTCAAATGGATATTGGCTATTTTGGGCGGAACTGCATTGCTGGCGCTGTTGACGATACTGGATGCCAGGCGTTTTGAACGTTACTGGAAGAAACTTATTGTGCAAACAGAAACGAGGCTTCGGCGACTGGCGTTTTTGCGCCAGGGAGGGGAAGGACAGCCGCCTCCCGGAGAAATACCGATACTGTCGCTGGAGCCTTTGTCGGCTGAAGAACTGTCGGCCAGATGCCTGTCGACGGGGGCAGGGGTCGTGCTGCGGCTGTATCAACAGGAAGACCCTTCCCTGACGCTTGCGGCAGCGGAACTGGGCTGCAGGCTGCATTTCTGCCCGGAGATCGTGGACGCCATTCCTCTTGCACCCGGAGCGGCAGAGACATACCTGTCGGCGCGGGTTCCGCAGAAAAGAACTGACGGGTGGAAAAAGCGGATAAAGGAGATCCGTCCGATTCGGTTTCTGCTGGCGGGAGCGCTTATGCTTTTTTGCTCCTATTTTCTTCCCCGAGGGATGCTGTATCGGTTGCTGGCGGTGGCCGCCACAGCCTATGGTTCCGTTTCCATGATGCTGGAATTGCTGAGACGGCAACCGGAAAAACAGTAATGCCTGCATATATGCCGGATGGTTGGTACTATAATAAAAGCTCCCGGACATGGGAGCTCCAATACGTTTTTGACTTTTGCATGCAGCGCACCGGCAACAAAAACGGCGCACTGCATGTTTTTAATATGAAAACTGTTTTTAATTGGCCAGGATCTTCTTCAATCGTGCAAAACGGGGAAGTCCCTGCTCATAGTGCAGCTGAGGCTCGCCCTGGATCAGCGGCAGTACATAGTCGATAAAGGGCTGTTCCACGTTGTTTCCGGTGGAATTGATCCATTCCCGGGGAACCTTCTTTTCGGCATTGGCAGCCAGAGAAAGATTCTCCATCTTCAGTCCGCAGCGATAGTTGCCGTTTTCATCCTTTTCCCGCACAAAACAAACCATCTGATCCGTTGCTCCGCTGACGGCAGCCTCTACAGCTTTCTGCCCGGCGGCAAAAGATTCTTCAATGTCTCTCTCGGAGGCACAATGGCTGGCACAGCGCTGCAAAAGGGAAAGTTCTATACCGCGGATCTTCTGGATGCCCAATTTATTCTTTACAAAGGCTACCAGCGTGGCGGCACAACCGCCTAATTGCTTATGTCCAAAGGAATCCAGAGAAGCCAGACCCGGACCGTATTCGGCGATAAAGGTACCGTTTTCATCGTGGATGCCTTCGCTGACGGCCACGATGCAGCTGCCTTTCTCTTTATATACCTTGTTCAGATCATGCAGAAAACGCTCCATGTTAAAATCGGCTTCCGGGAGATAAACAAGATCCGGACCTTCTCCCAATACATTCCCCAAAGCGGCAGAACCCGCCAACCATCCGGCATGGCGCCCCATGATTTCCACAATGACCACAGTGGGATAATTGTATACAGTAGCGTCCCGGCGGATCTCCATACAGCTGGTAATCACATATTTGGCGGCAGAAGCAAAGCCCGGGCAATGGTCTGTACCATACAGGTCGTTGTCTATGGTCTTGGGAACCCCGATGACCCGGCATTCATAGCCGCTGGATTGCATGTATTTGCTGATTTTGTTGCAGGTATCCATGGAATCGTTGCCGCCGATATAGAAGAAGTAGCGGATATCCCACTTTTTGAAAATTTCCAGCAGTCGTTCATAATCCGTAGCATCCACTTCAGGATCCTTGAGCTTATATCGACAGGAACCCAAAGCACAGGAAGGCGTATGGGGCAGCAAAGCCAGCTCCTGCGGATCTTCCAGGTTCAGATCATAAAGCCGGTCTTCCAAAATGCCTTTAATGCCGTTGGCTGCGCCAAAGACTCGCGTGATCTGCGGGTTTCTCATAGCTGCTTCGATAATGCCGTAAGCGCTGGCATTAATGACCGAAGTCGGGCCGCCGGATTGCCCCAACAGGCAGGCGCCTTTCAGTTCACTCATAGTATGTAATCCTCCAAATTCGCAAAAATACCTGTATACAGTATATAAAATGATTTTGCGGATTGCAAGGCCGATGTGTTTTTTTCGGCCTGGATCTGTCACATTTTTTCGGCTTTACCCGTAGTATGAGGTATGCGGGGCGACCCGTAAAACACAAAGGAGGGTATATACCGGTATGCTGGGTAACTTTGGCTCCAATAATCTCATGTGGGTGCTGGTGCTGCTGCTGGTCCTGGGGAATGGCGAAGACGGCACTTGCGGCTGCGGCTGCAACACTCTGATCTGGCTGCTGCTGCTTTCCCGCTATTGCGGCGGCAGCGACAATAGCTCTTCCTGCGGCTGCGGCTGCGGAAGCTCCACCGTGCGGTCCTCTTGCGGCTGCTGAAAATAGGTACGGGAAGGCGGCAGGGCCGCTTTCCCGGCTTTCTTTATGCGGACAAGCAGGGTTTGCTTTTGCCTCCGGTCTGTGGTATGCTAACATATGGTAAATATGCAAAATGATCGGCAATGCTTTGCGGTGCGCACATTACCGGTGAGAGAGACGAGCCGCAATGGGGTAGAAGCTGCCGACAAAAGAAGAAAGCTTTTTCCTTAAAAATGCAGAACGAAAAGGGGCGTATGCATCGCTCCGGAACAGGATCAAACCGCGTATGAGTAACAACTTTTTTCCTCCCGGTCGGGGGCGGCCTGTGGTAGTGGGTATGTCAGGCGGAGTAGACAGCGCCGCTGCCGCTGTGCTTCTGCAGCGGCAGGGGTACGATGTCACCGCCGTGTTTATGAAAAACTGGGAGGAACAGGACGGCCCTTGCCCCGCAGAACAGGATTATGAGGATGTCCGCAAGGTTTGCGAGCAGTTGAACATCCCCTATTATTCCGTGAACTTTGCCGAAGAATACAGGCAAAGAGTATTTTCTTATTTTCTGGAGGAATATCGCTGCGGCCGTACGCCCAACCCCGATGTGCTGTGCAACTGTGAGATCAAGTTCCGTGCTTTTCTGGAGTTTGCTCTTTCTTCCGGTGCAGATTATATGGCCACCGGTCATTATGCCCGTCTGGACAAGTCTGCGGGGCGGCCTCGGCTTTTGCGTGCCCTGGATGCAGGAAAGGATCAAACGTATTTTCTGGCAGGGCTCACCTGTACTCAGCTGGAAAAAGTGCTCTTTCCCATTGGCGAACTGCAAAAAAAGGATGTTCGGGCTCTGTGCCGGGAAAAAGGGCTTTCCGTAGCAGGTAAAAAAGATTCCACAGGGGTCTGTTTTATAGGCGAGCGTAATTTCAAAAAGTTTCTGATGGAATTTCTTCCTGCCCGGCCCGGAGATATGGTGGATGAAACCGGGAAGAAGATCGGCCGTCATGATGGACTCATGTATTATACTCTGGGGCAGCGCCGGGGGCTTAGCATTGGCGGTACCCGGGGCGGCAATGGAGAAAGCTGGTTCGTCATCGGAAAAGATCTTAAGCGAAACCTTCTTATCGTGCAGCAGGGGGAACAGGATGAACTGTACTCTCTTTCCCTTCGGGCAGACCATATGCATTTTATTGCCGGAGAGGCTCCGGCCAAAGAGTTTGTATGCACGGCCAAATTCCGCTACCGTCAGGAGGATCAGGCTGTTCGTGTGTGTATGGAAGGGGAGAGCGCACAAGTGCTCTTTGAACGGCCTCAACGGGCGGTAACACCCGGCCAGTGGTGCGTATTGTATCAGGGAGAAGAATGCCTGGGAGGCGGCCCCATCGATTATGTGCAGCCAAAGAAATCCATATGTTTATTAAACTGACCCCTCGTCTGCAAACCGCTCTGGAAATGCTGCGGGGGCTTCGGGCACCGGTGGATATAGGCTGCGATCACGGGTATCTGACGGCAGCCTTATTGGCGGATGGCTGCGAACGGGCGGCGGCCTGTGATATCAGCGCTCCTTCACTGGAAAAGGCCAGATGTCTTATGGAACGCAGAGGTGATGCCTCCCGTGTGACCTTTTGCCTGGGCAGCGGCTTTTCCTGCCTGCCCTCCGGGCCTTGGGATGGAGCGGCCCTGCTGGGAATGGGCGGAGAGCTTATTGCACGTTTGCTGGAAGAGAGAGAAACTTTAGTCCATTCCATGGATCGAGTGGTGCTTCAGCCTATGGGGGGAGAAAAGGAACTGCGTGCCTGGTTGTATGTTTGGGGCTGGCATATTCATAAAGATGTGTTGGTGCGTGAGGATCGGAGATACTATCAGGTGATTTGCGCTTCCTGGGCCGGGAAACCGGATTCGTGGCCGGAAGAGTTTCCACAGGAGTGTTTCCTGCTGGGATATAAGACTTTTGCAGACGGCGACCCCTTGTTGAAACCTTATTGTCAGAAATTATTGGAACAGCGGCAGAGACGGTTGGCAATGGCCCGGGGCACATCCGGAGAAGAGAAATTGGAAAAAGAAAGACAGACTCTGGCACAGATACTGTGTGCTATGATGCGAAAAGGAGACTGCGCTTTATGAAGCTAAAAGACTTTTGCACTCTGATGGAGGACATTGCCCCTCGGGAACTGGCTTGCTCCTGGGATAATGTAGGATTGCTGGTAGAACCGGATCATGAGGATATCCATAAAGTGCTTCTGGCACTGGATAACCGGGAGGAAGTGGCCATGGAAGCTGCTCAAATGGGCGTCGATCTGGTGCTGACCCATCATCCCGGTTTCTTTCACGGAACAAAAAAGGTGACCTATACCGATCCGGATACCCGGGCAGAGGCGATTCTTCTGCGCCACGGTATCGGGCACTTTGCAGCGCATACAAATCTGGACAGTGCGCCCGGCGGGGTCAATGATACTCTGGGGGCATTGCTGGGGCTGCAGAACATTCGCCCCATGGAGCCGGATGATATGGGTCGTGTAGGAGAACTGCCCCATGCCATGACATTGGAAGAACTATGCCGGCTTTGCAAAGAAAAACTATGCTGTCACCCAATGGCTACAGAGCCGGGACCAGAGAAGATATCCACGCTGGCAATCTTGGGCGGAGGCGGCGGGGGAGACATAGCCGCAGCGGCCGCAAGCGGCGCACAGGCCTATCTTACAGGGGAGGCCGCCCATCATAATCTTTTGTATGCCAGAGCCCGTGGGATTCATCTGATCCTCTGCGGCCATTACGAAACGGAAAAAGTCGTACTTTATTCCCTGCTGGAGCGTTTACAAAGCGCTTCAAATGATGTACAATATACTGTAGCTCTCAGCGAGGCTGCACCTTTGCGGACTTTCTGAGATATCCCCTTAAAGTAACGGCCGCCCGGTACGGCGGTAAAGAAGGAGCAGCACATGACGAAATTGGAATATTTACTCTCCTACCAGCAGGCTGATCTGAAAATGCAGGAGCTGGAGGATTCCGTCAAGAATACGCAGAGCCGTCAGAAAATGATGAAGCTCCATAAGCTCCTGAAGGAGCAGCAGGGCACCATCCAGAAGCTTACTGATGAAGTGGAAACGCTGCAGCTTTCCCTTATGCGGCTTATCGCCCAGCAGGACAAGCTTCGCCATGACCTGGAGCTGAATGCCTCCGAAATGGAGACCATGGCCAAAGACGAAGAAGTCACCGCAGAGGAAATGACCGAGTTCCGTAAGGACATGGATCGCCTGAACCGGGAGTTTGCCAAGGTCGATAAGGAGGTGCAGGCTCTCTCTGAACAGCTGGAAAAGGCGGTCGAGAATTTCTTGCGCACCCGTTCTCTGGCGGGGCGTGCCAAGAAGGAATATGATCAGGTCCGCTCCGTCTGTGAAGTGGAAAAGAATGATGCGGCTGCTGCGCTAAATATGGCAGGTAAAGAACTGGCCTGTATTGAACGGCAGGTGGATCCGGCTTTCTTAACCAAATACAAACGGGCCAGACTACATCACCGGGAGCCTGTGGTGCCTGTAGTCAACGATAAGTGCTCCGGCTGCAATATGTCGTTGCCCATGGCCATGCTCAAAAAGCTCAGCGGCCAGGATACGGTGATAGAGTGTGAAAACTGCGGTCGTATTCTCTATGCTCGTTAAAAACGGGTATAAAAGATAAAAGTCAATAAAGTTTACGGCGAGTAAGCAAGACGATCGCGGCCCTTTTGCAGGGCTGAGGAAAGTCCGGGCACCGCAGGGCAAGGGTGCCGGGTAACGCCCGGCGATGGCGACATCAGGGAAAGTGCAACAGAAATAAACCGCCCTTCGTTTTTTGAAGAGCAAGGATGGAAAGGCGAGGTAAGAGCTCACCGGCTGTCTGGCAACAGACAGGCCCTGTAAACCCCACCCGGTGCAAGATTGAATTGGGAGCATTCAACAGCGGCCCGCTGTGCTCCTTGTAATCGCTTGAGCCGTCTGGCAACAGGCGGCCTTAGATAGATGATCGTCCGGCAGGAAACTGCACGACAGAACCCGGCTTACTGCTTGCTCGCCGTTTTTTTAAAATACCGTATACGCAGGAAAGAGGAGATACTATGGAGCAGACCCCCACCCCGGCCAAAAAGAAAATATTTTCGGCCATTCAGCCTTCCGGCAGCCTGACTTTGGGCAATTATTTGGGAGCATTGAAAAACTGGGTGGCCATGCAGCAGGAGTTTGATACCTGCTACTGTGTGGCGGATATGCATGCCATCACCGTCCGACAGGAACCGGCTCAGCTGCGCCGCCGGAGCATAGAGACCATGGCGCTGCTTCTTGCCTGCGGTGTGGATCCGGAAAAATCACCACTGTTCATTCAAAGTCATGTTCCCGAGCATGCCATGCTCAATTGGGTGCTGTGCTGCAGCACTTATATGGGGGAACTGAACCGTATGACCCAATATAAAGACAAGTCCGCCCGCCATAAGGACAATATCAATGCCGGTCTGTTTACTTACCCGGTGCTTATGGCCGGAGACATTTTGCTGTATCAGGCAGACCTGGTGCCCGTAGGGGCTGACCAGAAGCAGCATGTGGAACTGGCCAGGGACGTGGCCATGCGCTTTAACAGCGTTTATGGAGAAACCTTCCGTATTCCGGAACCCTATATTCCAAAAGTAGGGGCCAGGATCATGAGTCTTCAGGAGCCGGATAAAAAAATGAGCAAGTCCGACCCCAATCCTAACGGCTATATTCTGCTGCTGGATGATCCGGATACTATTCGGCGCAAGCTGCGCCGGGCAGTGACGGATTGCGAAAGCACGATCACTTTCGATCCGGAAAAACAACCGGGGGTCAGCAATCTGCTTTCCGTTTACTGCGCCTGTAACGGTGCTTCCATGGAGGATGCGCTTGCACATTTTGAAGGCTCAAATTACGGCGTGCTGAAAAACGATACGGCTGAGGCAGCGGTGGCTTTGCTTACCCCTGTACAGCAGGAGTACAAACGGATCCTGGGAGACAAAGCGTATCTGAATGATATTCTTAAGAATGGTGCGGACAGAGCGCAAGCCATAGCCGGGCGCACATTAAGGAAAGTCTATCACAAGGTGGGCTTTGACAGCATAAAAGCATGATTATCGGGCGCACCGGTCTACGGCGCGCCCTTTTTACAGAAAGGGAATTTCTATGGAACTGGGCATTTCCACCGCCAGCATATTTACCAATGCAGAGCCAATGGCGGTGCCGGCCATTCTGGGGCGAATGGGCGTAAAGAAGATCGAGGTGTTTTTGAATACCTTTTCCGAATACGAACCAGACTTTGCCCGGGCATTGAAAGCACATATAGACGATGCGGGGCTTTCGGCTTATTCCGTCCATCCCATGAGTGTACAGTTCGAGGCTCAGCTTTTTTCGTCTCATCCGGGGCAAAAGAAGGATGCCTTTGCATTGTATGAAAAAGTGTTGACTGCAGCGAGTATTTTAGGCGCTACTCATTACACCATGCACGGGGCATTACATCTGCTGGGAGGTGCCGGAGCCGTGCGGAACCACAGGCTGGAAAAACTGGCCAAAGTGTTTAAGGAGCTGTTGGACATTGCGGAGGACAACGGTATCCGTCTCTGCCTGGAAAATGTAAGCTGGTGTTTTTATAATTGTCCGGAAACGGCTCTTGCATTGCGGCAGATGCTGGGAGACAGGCGCCTGCAGTTCGTGCTGGATATCAAGCAGGCTGCCCGCTGTGGTCAGGATCCTTTCGGCTTTATAGAGGCCGTTGGAGAAGATATGGGCAATATTCACCTGTGTGACTATATTCCAGGTCCACAGGGGCTTCAACTGAAACTGCCAGGTGAAGGAACTTTTCCATTTGCCGCTATGAAAGAGGCTTTGGAGAAAAAAAGATATACCGGCCCGGCTTTTATAGAAGTGTACAGCGATATGTACGAGAGTTTTGATCGTCTGCAGGCGAGCTATCAGTGGCTCAAAGAGCAGTTGGCCTGATTTTATTCATATGAAGGAGATTGAATTATGAACCGGTATGAGAACGATCCATGGAAAAAGAGCATGGAATTGAAACTGGATTACAACAACATGATGGAACACCGGCTTGGCAGCAGAGGAATGACCGCTGCCGAATTGGAGGCTATGCCTTTGCAGAAAGCTTTCGCCGCCATGACGGCCAAACGGCCACAGATGAAATGGCGGGAATTGCCGCATAATCAGGAAGATGTGGTGCAGCAGATCGAACAGACTGCTGTCTGGATCAGAGAAGAAGCGGAAGCCTTTGTGGTGCTGGGCATTGGCGGCAGCGCACTTGGCCCCATTGCCGTCCATCAGGCTCTGCGGCATCTGCGTTATAATGAGCTGCCCAAGGAGAAACGGGGCGGTCCGCGGCTTTATGTGTTGGACAATGTGGATCCGGAAACCATGGCGGCGCTGCTGGATGTGATCGATATTAAAAAGACCGTTTTCAACGTAATCACCAAGTCCGGCTCCACGTCCGAAACCATGTCGCAGCTGCTTATTGCAGTGGATCTGCTGAAAAAGCATGTGGGTGAGGATATTTCCCGGCATTTGATCGCTACCACGGATAAAGAAAAGGGCAATCTTATCAAGATCGCCCGGCAGGAGCATCTGACTACATTTATCGTTCCGGACGGCGTAGGCGGCCGGTTTTCCGAGCTTTGCCCGGTAGGGCTGGTAGCGGCGGCAGTCTGCGGTATTGATATCCGGGAGCTGCTGGCAGGGGCAGCCCATATGGATGCGCTTTGTCAAAACGAAAACGTTCTGGCTAACCCTGCCTGCGTTCTGGGTGCTTTGCAGGTGCGGGCCATGGAGCGGGGGCAGAACATTCATGTGATGATGCCCTATGCCGATTCGCTGAAGTATATTTCCGACTGGTATGCGCAGCTTTGGGCCGAGTCCCTGGGCAAGCGGGTAAATCTGAATGGGGAAGAGGTGCACACCGGACAAACCCCCGTGAAGGCACTGGGGGTTACCGACCAGCATTCTCAGGTACAGCTGTATGCCGAGGGTCCCTTTGATAAAGTCGTCACCTTCCTTGCTGTGGAGAAATACAGGGCAGAAACTTTCATTCCTCAGGGCTATGCGGATATTCCAGATGTGCATTTTCTAAGCGGCCATACTCATAGTGAACTGATCCATGCCGAGCAGGAAGCCACAGCCTATGCGCTGACTAAGAGCGGACATGGAAACTACACTATCACCCTGCCGGAGGTAAATCCTTTCACTATTGGGGAACTGCTGTATATGTTTGAGATGCAGACGGCTTTTGCTGGAGAACTGCTGGGTATAGATGCCTTTGATCAGCCCGGCGTGGAAGAGGGTAAGAAGGCGACTTATGCTCTGCTGGGAAAGCCAGGTTATGACGAAAAGCGGGCGGAACTCAACGCACGGCCTGAGAGTGACCCCAGATATGTTATCTGAAAACGGGTAAATACAAGGGGAGTCGGCGGCCCCGGCTCTCCCTTTTTATCTTGAAGAAAGGAGTCCCGTTCCATCTCATGAAAAAAAGCCCTGTGGAAAGAAAAAAGGGCATAGACTATATCCTTATAGCTGCGGTGGCGGCTTTGCTGGTCTTTGGTCTGATCACACTGCTGCAAGTGCTATCCGATTCCTTTAACGGCACGGAGAATACATTTGAAGCCGTGTGGGAGCGGCTGAATTTATCTTTTTTTAACCGACAGCTTGGAAATATCTTTCTTTCTCTGGCAGTTGCGGTACCCGTAGCCATGCTGGATTACGAAAAATACAAGCCTTTTTTAAAGGCTGCGTATGCCCTCAATGTGCTGCTGCTGCTGGTGCTGCTTGTTGCCGGTAAGACTACCCGAGGGATTCTGGGTTGGTACACTCTGGGCTCCGGCAGCAGTGCCAGAGGCTTTCAACCTTCTGAAATATGTAAGATCACACTGATCCTTATTCTTTCCAAGGTAGGTGCGCAGGCATACGATACGCATGGAAAGCTGCGTTTTGTGGATATTTGCAAGCTTTTCGGCCTGTTTGCAGCTCCCTTTGCACTGGTGTTGATGCAGCCGGATTTCGGCACGGCGATGGTCATGCTGGTGGTGTTTGTTTGCATTGTGTTTTCCCTTCGGATTCATTTTGTATACATATTGGGCGGCGCTGCCGGAGCAGGCATCAGCCTGCCTTTGGTGTACAGATTCTTACTGAATCGGGATCAGAAAGCTCGTATTCGGGTGTTCCTGGATCCGTCGTTGGATCCAGCAGGAGATGGTTATAATGTGCTTCATACAAAGGAGCTTATCGGCTCCGGAGGCTTGTGGGGCAAAGGGTATTTTGCTCCCGGCACCTTGACACAGCGGGGATATGTACCCGAAAGACACACGGACTTTATCTTCTCGGGAATCGTAGAGGGACTGGGATTTATGGGGGGACTGGGTGTGGTGCTCCTGTATGGTGTGGTGCTCTGGCGGTTTCTGGCCGCTGCCCGGCGGGCCAGGGATACCTTTGGCCGATGCCTGTGCATAGGCTGCGCAGGTATGCTGGCCTGTCATGTTTTTGAAAATATAGGCATGAATCTGGGCCTGATGCCCGTAACCGGTATTCCTCTTCCTTTTATCAGCTACGGTGGCTCCAATATGCTGGCCAGTATGCTTACTGTAGCCATTGTGCTGTCTGTTCGATACCGTACCTCTCATAGGGGGCAAATATGATGCAGAGAAGGCTCCTGACCTGTGAGGATAAGGGGCAGGCTCAACTCCTGTGGCATATCGCATTTCCGGAGGACAGCGAACGCTTTGTTCGCTGGTTCTTTGATAAGAGATTTCTGCCGGGATGGTCTGCGGGTACTTTTTGCGGAGATACCCTGATATCCGTGATCCATGGAACGCCAATGATGCTGCGCGGGCAGGCAAAGAGCTTTCCGGCACTGATGACTTCAGGCGTAGCTACCCTGCCGGGATATGAAGGCAGAGGGATTATGCACGATACCATGCTGTTCCTGCGGGAGAAAGCGGCAAAGCAGGGGATAGATGCTTTGTTTAACCACCCCCAGCGGAAAGGCGCCTATGCGCATCTGGGGTTTCGCCCATGTACCGATACGCTTTACTATAAGGGAAACGGAGGCGAGCTTCTTCCAAGGGGATATACGTGGGCTTCCTTTGATCTGGAGGCAGCATTCACTCTGTATAAGCAGGTTATGAGCATCTACAGGGGCAGCAGAGTGCGTACAAAGTCAGATTTTGTATTGCTGCTGGAGGATATTGCCTGTGATGGGGGAATCGCCCGGTTGCTGCTGAAAAACGGCAGTCCGGAAGGATACTGTCTGTTTGGCATAAATGAGACTGGTCTCTATGCACAGGAGGTGCTTTGTCTGGATAAAGAAGTGTATGCGCCTTTGCTTCGGGCCTTGCCGGGCAAACATATTACGGCCAAATTGCCTCCGGATATCCCTTTGCCGGGAGAACGGCTGCCTCAAAATGTGCTGCTGGCTTCTGAAAGGCTGTGGGCAGCGTTAGCGTATATTCCGGGTCAGTGCTATTGTCTGGAAGAATATTAAAGCTTTGTTGGGATAAGCTTGAGTGGGGAAGAAGATGTGTTGTGATTTGCAGACTTCTTCAGTTTATAGCCGCAATAACGCCTTTGAAATGTTCTCAGCCCGAAAATAATTGAAAAAAGCACTTCATTCGAAGTGCTTTTTTCTGGCGCGGAAGGAGAGATTCGAACTCTCGCACCGGTACACCCAGTCTACTCCCTTAGCAGGGGAGCCCCTTATAGCCACTTGGGTACTTCCGCAAAGCTATAAATAAAATGGCGGAGATGGTAGGATTTGAACCCACGGATGCTTTCACATCAACGGTTTTCAAGACCGCCTCCTTAAACCACTCGGACACATCTCCCAGTTCAGGAGGCATTCACCCTCCATCCAAGAAAATAGTTTAGCATACCTTGTTCGTCTTGTCAACGGTCTTTTCCTCTTTTTATGCTTCTTTGGCCCAATCACTGAGCTTATTCAGCGCCTCCTTACTGCCGGAGAGGAAAAGAATATCCCCTTTCCGGAAAACTTGCTCCGGCAGAATGGTCTCCTGCACTTGGCCCCCATTTTCTATGGCAATTATGTTTGCACCGAAACGCTTGCGCAAATCGGCCTCCAATACGGTTTTGCCTGCCAGAGAATCCGGCAGCATCAGCTTTGTAATACTCACACGTTCGCTGAGCTGCACAAAATCCAGGTTATGCGCCGTTTCCAATCGATGCGCCAGGCGTATGGCCATATCCCGTTCCGGATACACCACCTCGGCTCCCAGCTTTTCCAGAATCTCTCCATGCTCCAGACTGGCCGCCTTGACAATGACTCGCGGCACCCCTAATCCTTTCAGATGCAGGGTCGTAAGAATGGAACTGTCCATTTCTTCTCCAATGCATACTACAACAATGTCGCAGTTTTGCACCCCCATTTCCGAAAGCGTGGATTTGTCCAGATTTTTAACTACATAGGCATTTTCGGTATAGTCCCGCAGCAGGCGCACTTTTTCTTCTTCCCGATCCATGACCAGGATCTCCTCATTGGCAGCGGCCAGCTCCAGAGCCAGAGCCTGCCCAAAGCGCCCCAGACCAATAATACCGTAAGTGACGGAATCCCCCTTGCGTTTCTTTGTAAACATGTATACCTCCCGCATGAATAAGGTCTGAACAGTTTTCAGCCGATAGAAATATTTCCCTGAGGATAGCGAACGCCTTCCCCCTTATTGAAGTACCACAGAGCGGCGATGGTCATGGGCCCCAAACGCCCTATATACATGATCATGATGGAAAGGAGCTTGCTGGCAGTCCCCAAACTGGGGGTAATGCCTGTAGAAAGCCCCACGGTGCCAAAGGCACTGACCGCTTCAAACAGAATATCCAGAAAAGGAATATTCGGTTCCAATATGCACAGTAAATATGTACCAACGCCTATGATCCCCAATCCCATCAGGGCAATGATCACCGCTTTGCGGAAAGCTTCCGGTGGGAGGGAATAGTGAAAAGCTTTTTCGCTCCGATTGGTGGCGGCAGATTTGATCCCCTGAAGAATGGCAAAGAATGTAGTGGTTTTGATTCCGCCGCCGGTTGAACCGGGAGAAGCGCCGATGAACATAAGCATCATGACCACAAATAGTCCGCTCTTAGTGAATCCTCCCAACGGATAGGTGGAAAAACCGGCTGTCCGTGCGGAAAAACTGAAAAAAACAGCACCGAGCCAGGAAATATCCTCTGTCAGTTTGATAAGCAAAGCGCCTGCAGCCAGCAGAATACTGCTGACGCTGAGCACTACTCTTGTGTGCATGGAAAGTTTTTTCCAGCGAAATCGTTTTTCGGCCAGTTCACTCATGACAGGGAACCCTATGCCGCCAAAGAAAATCAATCCGCAGGTGACAAGGTTCAAAAGCAAGCTGTGCTGATAGGGGATAAGGTTGCGCATGCCGCCCAGAATATCAAATCCGGAGTTATTAAAGGCTGCAATGGAATGAAAAAGACTGACTCCAACCGCTTTCAAAACAGGATAGTTCTGTGCAAATATAGGGAAACTGAGTATAGCGCCCGTCAATTCAAAAGCAGCGGTGATGGTGAGAACTTTTTTCAGCAGCCGTACCACGCCGCCATCGCCGCTCAGGTTCATGGCCTCCCGAAGTACGGTACGTCCCTTCAGATCCACTCGCCTGCCCATGGCCAGCATGATCCCCGCCCCGACTGTAGCTACTCCCAACCCGCCGGCCTGAATCAGAAGACCAACAACGGCCTGCCCCAAAGGGGTGAAGGTATCGGCGGTATCTACTACCGTAAGTCCTGTAACACATACGGCGCTGGCGGAGGTATACAAAGCATCTATGTACCGGAGAGAAACATCGTTCCGGAGACACCAGGGCAGCATCAATATCACAGAACCCAGAAGGATCAGCAGCGCAAAACCAATGGCAATAAGGCGCCCTGAAGATTGCCTGCGAAATAATGCAAACAATTTTGTTCCTCCTCTCCAAATGAATTGCTTTTCGGAGAGTATATGTCTTTGAATGGCCGTTTGTCAATACATCTACGCACCGGTACTATAAGTGCAAAAAGAAAAAGCGCTCCATGAACGGAGCGCTTAATGCAATACTGCTTTATGCCAGTGCAGCAAGTATCCGCCGTGCCGCTTCCTCTATGCGCTCCCGGCTGGTAGCCAGATTAAAGCGGGCAAAGGTATTGGCCTCTCCCTTGAACCAGTCGCCGTAATCAATGGCGATCCGGCAGCGGTTTTCAAAGAAGTTCTGCATTTCTTCTGGTTTTACATAGGCGCCAAAATCGATCCACATAAGATAGGTGCCTTCCAAAGGTGCAACCTGCAGTCTGGGCAGGACTTTCAGCAGGGTATCCCGCAGACAGAGGTAATTGCCGTAAATCTGTTCTTTGAGCGCTTCCAGCCAGGGCGCTCCCTCCCGGTAGGCGGCAGTTCCTGCGGCGTAACCAAGGCTGCTGCCGTTGGTCACAGAAATACGCTGGGTATAGGCGTCCCATTTGGCACGCAGCTCTTCATCCGGCAGTACAGCCGCAGCATTTTGCAGTCCGGCCAGATTAAAGGTCTTGCTGGGGGAAGTCAACGTCACCACCCGGCCGGAAGCTACTGTACCCAGCGGGATCTGTACGTTATCTGCATACACAAAGTCCTGGTGGATCTCATCGGCAATGAGGATCACGTTATACCGGGCGCATAATTCGGCCACGGCCTTCAGTTCTTTACGGGTCCATACCCGGCCTACAGGGTTATGCGGAGAACAGAAGATAAGCATCTTCACATGCTCGTTCAGGATCTTTTCTTCCATGTCCTTCAGATCCGGGGTATAGCGGCCATCTGCTTTTTGTGTAAGCGGGCTTAAAACAAGCTTGCGGCCTGTTTCTTCAATGGCGTGGAAGAAGGGATAGTATACTGGGGGCAGGGCCATTACGGCGTCTCCTGCATCTGTCATGGAACTGACACACCAGTACAGGGCAGAAACTACTCCGGGAGCATAGCGAACCCATTCCTTCTGCACGGTATATCCGTGATGATGCTGCTCCCAGTCAACAAATGCATCTGTAAAATCTGCTCCCAGAATGGAATAGCCATAGGCCCCGCAGTCGATCTGCCTCTGTAAAGCTTCCTGTACACAGCGGGGGCTCTTGAAGTCCATATCGGCCACCCACAAACAGAGCAGGTCATCCCTGCCGTATTTTTCCTTCATTCCGTCCCATTTGACACTGCCGGTGTTTTGCCGGTCCACATACACAAGCTGTTCTTTCATGTTTTCTCCTTACTAAAATCATTTATCCAGTTCCATAAATCCCTCTCCATAGACTTCATCGTTGGAGCCTATCATAAGCAGGGCGTTTTTATCGATCTCATAGCAGAGCTTTTTTATGCGGTAAACCTCAGGCCGGCTGCAGGCGCACAAGACCAGCCGGTGTTTTTTTCCGGAATAAGCTCCGGTAGCATCCAGAAGGGTTACGCCCCGGCCGATCTGAGCCATAATGGCGTCTGCCATCTCCTGACCAAGATCGGTAATGATTAAAAGCCGCTTACCGCTCTGGGAACCATAGAGCAGCTTGTCCGTAACAGTGGTGCATACAATGGTCATAAGTATGCCGCGCAGCACGGCATCAATATTTCCGTATACGAACCCGCCAAGGAGGATCACCGTACCGTCTACAATCAGGTTCACACTGCCAACGGACATATGAGGAAACTTCTTTTTCAGGGGCATAACGATGAAATCCGTACCTCCTGTACAAAAGCCCCGCATATAAACAAGACTCAGGGCAATGCCCATGCATACTCCCGCAAACAGACAGGATACCAGCGGATCTCCGGTATATGCGGGAATAACGGGAGTGAGCAGATCCAGCACAATGGCCATCAGTGCCATGACCGATATAGATTTAATAATGTATCTTTTTCCGAAAAAGCGGTAGCAGAGGATTATGACCGGTACGTTCAGCGAAAGACTGGCTATACCTATTGGCAGTTGCGGGATAAAAAAATTGGCTAAAATGCTCAAACCTGTGATCCCACCCGGGGCAAAGTTGGCGCTGACGGTAAACATGGCTACAGCCAGAGTATAAAACAAAGCCGAAAGTACGGAATAACCGGCATCGACCAGCAGTTTTTTCCAGTCCAGAGTTTTCAGATACGGTACAATTTTGTGCATGACAGAGCCTCCTGTATATGTTTTGGAACCTGCCGGGGATCTGCCGCACTCCCCGGCGGGTTCATAAAAGTTATTGTTACTCTTCTTCGTCTCTATCCAGCGTTGCTTCATACAGGGTGGCATAGAGACCCCCCTTATCCAAAAGCTGCTGGTGAGTGCCGCGTTCCCGAATGCCGTGTTCATCAATAACCACGATCTCTCCGGCTCGCCGAACGGTAGAGAGACGATGGGCAATGACCAGTGTGGTACGACCACGGCTCAACTCGTCAAAGCTGTGCTGGATATCCGCTTCCGTTACCGTATCCAGGGCGGAGGTAGCTTCATCCAGAATCAGCACGGGCGGGTTTTTCAAAAACAGCCGGGCAATAGAGATTCGCTGCTTTTGTCCTCCGGAAAGGAGCATGCCCCGCTCGCCTACATTGGTGTCATATCCTTCGGGGAAGGTGAGGATTTCTTCGTGAATCCTGGCCCGCCGGGCGGCTTCCATGACTTCCTCATCCGTGGCATCCAGCCGTCCATATCGAATATTCTCCCGTATGGAACCGGCAAAAAGGAATACATCCTGCTGTACGATCCCCACGTTTTCCCGGAGTGATTTCATGGTCACATCCCGGATGTCATGGCCGTCTATGGTGATGGAGCCCTCTTTTATTTCATAGAAACGCAGCAGCAGATGACACAGCGTGGTTTTGCCGCCGCCGGAAGGACCTACCAGTGCCAATGTTTCACCGGCGGGAATATTCAGGTTTACATGGTTCAGCACCTGCCGTCCGTTTCCATAGGCAAAGGATACGTTTTCAAAGGCAATATCTCCTTTTACCCGGGACAGGGCCAGAGCGCCGGGCTTATCCTCAATATCCGGCTTTGTATCCATGATCTCCAGAAAACGGGTAAAGCCCGCCATGCCCAGCACATACTGCTCAGCAAAGTTGGCCAGCTTTTTGATGGGGCTGGTGAAGCTGGAAACATAAAGCATAAAGGTAATAAGCACGATGGGATCCAGTTCGCCGTGATAGATGAGCAGGCCGCCGGTAAGCAGCACCACAATGTTGAACAGGGCAATGCCGAAATCCATCCCGCTCATAAATACGCCCATGGCTTTATGGTGCTCTTTTTTTGCATCCAGAAAGCGCATATTGCCCCTGTTGAACTTGCTGACCTCATAGTCTTCATTGGCAAAAGCTTTGGCGGTTCTGGCGCCGGAGATACTGCTTTCCACATCGGCGTTGATCTCTGCTACACGTTCCTTAACGTGCTTGCTTGCGGTTTTCATAGCCACGCGGGTACGCATGATAAAAATCAGAATGGGGGGCAGCAGTATAAGCATAGCCAGGGCAATGCGCCATTCGATGCAGAACATCACCGCAAAGGATCCCGCCAGCGTGACGCAGGAAATCACCACGTCTTCCGGACCGTGGTGGGCCAGTTCCGTTACCTCAAACAGATCATTGGTCACCCGGGAGAGGAGCTTTCCGGTGCGGATGTTGTCATAAAAACTGAAGGGGAGGGTTTGAATGTGGGCAAAGATATCCCGGCGCATATCCGTTTCAATGTGCGCGCCCAGACGGTGTCCCCAATAGGTGACGATATACTGGAGGCCGGCCCGAATCAGATATGCCAGCACGGCAAGCCCCAGCAGCAGCAGGAATTTGGGCATGAGACTGTGATCGGCTTCCATGGCAGGGATAAGCTGCCGGAGCAGATACTGGGTGAAAAGAGGAAAGGCGACATCCACCCCGGACATGCCGAAAGCACATATCATATCCAGGGCAAAGAGCTTCTTGTGGGGCCCAAAATAGGCCATAAATCGTTTGATCTTATTCATACTTCTATTATATCCGAGTTCATTTTCTTTGTCTATGGGGGGCCGGGGTCAAAATGCGTCTTTCATATACCGGTTAAACAGCGGCAGCAGCGTATCGGCTTCTTTGGGGGAATAGCGGGGGGAAATAGCCACAGATATAAAGTCATAGGGGGCAGAAGCCCGAAAATCCTTATGATCCGCATATACCCGGAAGGGAATTTCCGGCTCGGGTCCGTTGTTCTTTTCAAACAGGCCGGGAAAAGCCTGGGGCAAACAAATAGCCCTGCAGGTACCCTGCATATCCCGCAACACGATCCTTTCCGGTATATCCGGCCGTGATTTGGGATTGCGTACATTATCAAGAATTCCGATGCAGCGGGTGGCCAGGGCAAAAAGAAGATAGTTAGCTTCATCCAACTGCCCGGCGGTATAAAATTCTTCCAGATTCCACCGCTTGGCTGGAGGCTTGGCCAGCACATTGTACAGCACATACCCGGGTCCCGGTTTACCGATGCCCAGATCGCTGTGTGCATCTATGTGCGTCACATGAAAGGGAGGAATCAGCTTGCCGGCATTTATAAGCTGCCGCCACCATTGTAAAGCTTCGTCATGCGTCGTAAAAATTTTCCCCGGAAGGGGGATATCTTCATTTAAACGACATTGGGACTCCAAAAAGGACTTTGTTTCTTCTGGTGTCCATGGTTCATGTCCGCAAAGGGCCGGACGCTCTCCCGGGGCGGCCAGTGGACAACAGTCCGCCAGAAAGAAATCCAGATCTATATCCAATATCCGCTGCATAGCATCCTCCTGTATACTCCCTACCAGTATATCCGGAGATGACTTTTTTTGCAACGGGAAAGCCGCTTTGCATATGCAGAGGAAAAGCGCATACATTCTAACAAAGTGCGAGAGTGCGGAGGGTAATATGACGGATATTTACAAAGATATTTTGGAGCGTACCGGCGGAGACATTTACATCGCCGTGGCAGGGCCCGTGCGCACGGGAAAATCCACCTTTATCAAACGTTTTGCGGAGGTGATGATGCTCCCGGGCATCGAGGATGCATTCGTCTATCAGCGGGTGGTGGATGAGCTGCCTCAAAGCGGGGCAGGACGCACCATCATGACCACACAGCCCAGGTTTGTACCGCCGCAGGCAGTGGAGATTCGGCTGGGAGAAAAGGCATCCTGCCGGATGAAACTGGTAGACTGTGTAGGATATCTTATTCCCGGGGCGGAAGGGGCTACCGAGGACGGCACACCCCGTATGGTCACTACGCCCTGGTTTGAAGAGGATGTTCCCTTTGAGCAGGCGGCACAGGTAGGTACCGACCGTGTAATACGGGAGCACAGTACCATTTGCCTGCTCATGACCACCGATGGTTCCATTACCGATATTCCCCGGGAAAATTATCTGGAAGGGGAAAAGCGGGCCATTGAAACGGCAAAAGCTACGGGCAAACCCCTGCTGGTAGCTGTCAATTCCAGAAACCCGGCAGGAGAGGAAGCTCTGACGGTGGCCCGAGAGATAGAAAAGGCCTATGATGTGCCGGCTATGACGCTGGATGCCAAAACAATGGGGGCAGGAGAGATACAGTCTCTGCTGACGGGGATCCTGTATGCTTTCCCAATGCGTCTGTGCCAGGTGGAACTGCCCAGTTTTCTGCGGGCTATGGACAGAAGTGAACCTCTCTGGCAGGCATTGCTGGATGCCGTGCGGAAGGAACCTGTGCGTACCGTAGGAGAATATATCCGCCTGAAAGAGTCTTTGGCCGCCGTGGAAAAGGTCAAGTCTGTAGAAAACGGAGCCATCGATCTTGGCCGCGGGGAGGTGCGTCTGCATCTTACGCTGGAGGATGGAGTGTTCTACGAACTGCTTTCCAGAGAAGCGGGAACCACTATTGCCGATGATTTTGCGCTGGTCTCTCTTCTTAAAGACTGCCTGGAAGCAAAAAAACGGTGGGATCGCCTTTCCGGCGCTTTGGAGCAGGCAGAGGCTACGGGATATGGGGTAGTCACGCCGGATTTCAAGGAAATGGAACTGCTGGAACCGGAGATATTTCGTCAGGGTCCCCGGTATGGGGTGACACTACGCACCAGGAGCAAAGGGCTTCATTGCATCCGCGTGGATATCCGGTCGGAAGTCAGTCCCATGGTGGGTACGCAGGAACAGGCGGAAAACCTTATTGCACAGCTGAAAGAGGCGGCACAGAAAGACCCGGCTTCCGTATGGGATATAAGCTTCTTTGGCAAGACGCTTCTCGAACTGGTACAGGAGAAAATGGAATTGCAAAAAGGAGGCCTTTCGCAGCAAGCACAGATGCGCATGCAAAGCACCATAGAGCGCATGGCAAATCAGGGATGCAGTGGACTTATCTGTATCATGCTATAAATCCAGGGGCATACTGTACCCGGCTGCTTTTGTAAGGGCGGCCGGGAATTTTATTTTTGGAGGCACATGTGGCATACAGGACAGATCTTGCTTTGGAAGCTAAAAGCCGCTGCCCCGATATACCGGGGGTTCAGGAACAGTGCGAACACTTTGCAGGTATAGACATTTCCCGCATTCGCGTGGAAACGCAGGAGGCCGCACAAAAACTGGGGAAACCCGTTGGAAACTATGTAACATTTACGCTGCCAAAGGAATTTATAGCCGATCCCCGGTGCCGTGAGGCAGGTGCCAAACGTCTTGCAGGGGAACTGGATGCGCTGCTGCCTCCCGGTCCGGTGCTCCTGGCAGGATTGGGAAATCGGAAGATCACCCCGGATGCCTTGGGCCCACGGACGGCGGAGGGGATCGTGGTGACCCGTCACCTGCAGAATCATTGTAAGGAAGTTTTGGGACATGAGGTGCGTTCTGTAGCCGCTTTCCCAACAGGCGTTATGGGCGTTACCGGTATAGAAACGGTGGAAGCGGTTGGTGCCATGGTCAAGGCGCTGTCTCCGGCGGCACTGATCGCTGTAGACGCTCTGGCAGCTTTAGACAGCAGTCACATTGGAGCTATGGTGCAGCTCAACGATACTGGAATCTCTCCCGGAGCCGGGGTCGGAAACTTCCAGAAAGGATTGAATCGGGAAACCCTTGGCGTTCCGGTACTGGCGCTGGGAATCCCGCTGGTGCTCTCTGCCGAATCTATACTGGAAAGCGGCTTGCGGCGCACAGGCAACGGATATTTGGCGCAAAATCTCCAAACTTTGCTGGAAGAGGATTTTCTTTCCATGGTGGTTACGCCAAAGGATATAGATGCAATGGTCAAAGACGGAGCCAGACTTCTAAGCCAGGGATTGAATCTTGCCTTTTTTGGAGAGAATTACGGGCCGTTATGCGCCATGCTGCCATAATTCAGCGACCTTGGGCATAGGCTCTATTCAAGGAGGTGCCTATGAGACGTACAAACATAAAAAAGAATCGCCCCCCGGTGAATCCGTGGATATTTGGTTTGTGTATGCTGCTTCTGGGAATGAGCATCCATCGGGTGGAGAGCTGGATATACCCGCAGACTTCCCATACCATGGCGCAAATGCCTGCAAATGAGGTCGAAAAAGCGGATCCTTTACCTTTAACGGCAGTGGACGCAGCCGTGTTGCCTGAAGGAGGAGAAAATTTGTTCGCGGCCGCTTTCCGAGGCAGAGAAGAGAGCCCTCGGAAACAGCAGCTGCCAGACAGACAGGCAGAAAAAGAGCCCCAGATACTTATCTATCATACACATACGACAGAAGCTTATACACAGACTGCGGACAGCCCTTACAAACAGACTTCTGCTTTTCGCACAAATGATGCGGATAAAAGCGTGCTGGCTGTGGGAGAGGCATTGAAAGAAGTTTTGGAGAAAGAATACGGCTATATTGTGCTTCATGATACTACCGACCATGAACCACCGAAACTTTCCACCGCTTACACCCGTTCAGAAAAGACAATGGCGGCTTATCGGGCGAAATATCCTTCACTGGAGGTGTTTATCGATCTGCATCGGGACGCCGGTTCCAACGAAAAAGACTATGTGGCTGCTCCCGGGGGACCTGCCGCCCGGGTTATGTGTGTGGTGGGAAAGGGAGAAAAGTATGAGCAGAAGCCGGACTTTGATTCCAATTATTCGCTGGCCAGTCGCTTTACCGAGACATTGAATCAACTTGTGCTCGGGATGGGCCGTCCTGTGCGTGTAAAACCCGGGCGGTATAATCAGCATATTTCCTCTCATTGTCTGCTGCTGGAAGTAGGGCATAATGCAAACACATTAGAACAGGCTCTCAACGCAGTGCCCCTTATAGCCAGGGCTCTGGCAGCGGCACTGGGGGAAGAGAAGGCAGAAACATTGCCGGTGCAGGCGGCTCTGTACGCTGGAGAGAAAAATGCAGCCGCCGGTTGGCTGGTACCCCGGGATTAGTGGCTTTGTTGACAAAAAGCCGAAGGAACGATAAGATATTTGTGTCTGAATAGACATATCTTTCTTAGGAAAGGCGCAATATACATGGAATCGCTGAAAATCGCCATAGTAGGCGCTACAGGCATGGTCGGCCGCATGTTTTTAAACGTACTGGAAGAAAAAGGGATCCAGGCTCGGTATACTCTTTTTGCATCATCCCGTTCCGCCGGGCAGAAGCTTTCCTTTATGGGGGAATCGTATACCGTAGAACCTTTGGAGGAAAACAGCTTTGCCGGCAGAGGATTTCAGGCGGCTCTGTTTTCTGCGGGCGGCGAGGTGTCCAGAAAATTTGCCCCTCTGGCCGCTGAGGCCGGAGCCGTTGTCATAGATAATTCTTCCTGTTGGCGCATGGATCCTCTTGTACCGCTTATCGTTCCGCAGGTGAATCCGGAGTCGTTGCCCGGATATATGCAAAAGGGGATCATTGCCAACCCCAACTGTTCTACCATTCAGGCGGTGGTAGCGCTTAAGCCTTTGGCCGATGCTTTCGGGCTTAAGCGAGTGGTGTATTCCACCTATCAAAGTGTCTCCGGAGCCGGAAAGCGGGGATGGGAAGACCTGGAGAATGGCCTGCGGGGGTTGCCGCCCAAAAAGTTTCCCCATTCCATTGCTAACAACTGTTTGCCACATATAGATGTGTTTACAGACAACGGCTACACCAAAGAAGAAATTAAAATGATAGAGGAGACTCGCAAGATTCTTTCCTTGCCGGGACTTCCGGTTACGGCTACCTGTGTGCGGGTGCCGGTGTTCTGCTCCCATAGCGAAAGCATCAATGTGGAGCTGAATCGTCCTTTTACCATGGAAGAAGTTTTTTCCGCCTTGCAAAATCAGCCGGGCCTGGTCATTGAGGATGAGCCTTCTCAAAATATCTATCCGCTGGCCACCGAAGCTGCCGGAAAGGATCAGGTATTTGTGGGCCGTATCCGCCGGGACTTTTCCGTAGAAAACGGCCTGAACCTCTGGTGCGTGGCAGATAACCTGCGCAAAGGAGCCGCTTCCAACGCTGTGGAGATATTGGAACTGCTGTTGAAAAAATAGGAGGCGCAAGCATGAGCACATTGTTCAAAGGCTCCGGTGTGGCCATCGTCACACCTTTTAAAGACGGATCTGTAGACTACACTGCTTTTACCAGGCTGATAGAACTGCAGATCATCAGCGGTACTGATGCTATCATTGTCTGCGGCACTACCGGCGAGGCGGCCACCCTGACCCCTGAGGAGCGCACGGAGGTGATTCGTTTCTGTGTGGAACGGGTAGACGGGCGGGTTCCTGTCATCGCCGGTTCCGGCAGCAACAATACTGCCAAGGCTATCGAACTTTCCAGAGAGGCAGAGGCTTTGGGAGTGGACGGGCTATTGATAGTGACTCCTTATTATAACAAAACTTCTCAGGCGGGACTGGTGGCACATTACGGAGCTGTTTGCGAACAGGTGCACCTGCCTATTTTGGTGTATAACGTGCCTTCCCGTACTGGACTTAACGTATTGCCGGCCACCATGCAGAAGATCATGGGAGAGTGTGAAAATGTGGTGGGGATCAAGGAGGCCAGCGGGAATATCGAGCAGATCGTGAATCTGGCGGCCTTGTGTCCGGGTTTGGATATTTATTCCGGAAACGACGACCATATTCTTCCCGTGCTGTCGGTGGGGGGAAAAGGCGTTATCTCCACAATTGCCAATGTAGTACCTTCGGAAGTGCATAATCTGTGCATGGCTTTTTTTGCAGGGAAGCTGGATATTGCCAGGAAACTTCAGTTCATGCTTTTGCCTGTTTGGCGGGCCGCTTTCTGCGAGACAAATCCTATCCCCATTAAAACCATGATGCATATGATGGATCTCTGTGGAGACGAACTGCGTTTGCCCCTGGTACCGGCGCAGCCGGAAAACCGGGAGCTTATGAAAAAGGCGCTTAAAGACTTTGGACTTATTTAAGTGAGACGTATTATGGAAGAACGGAATGTAAAGATTCTTATCAACGGTGCTCTGGGTCATATGGGTCGCGCGCTGCAGCATGCGTTGGAAAGCGGGAGCTGGCCCCTTACACTGACAGGCGGCATAGATCGAACGGTGGGAGAGTATCCGGTTCCCCTGTATGCAAATGTGGAAGCAGCCGAAAAGGCAGACTTTGATGTGCTTATAGACTTTTCTGTTCCTCAAGGAGCCATGGAAGCCCTGTCTCTGTGTCTGCTGCGGCGCAAAGCCATTGTGCTGGCGACTACGGGCCTTTCTTTGGCACAGCAGCAGCGGGTAAAGGAAGCCGCCGCGTCTATCCCGGTGTTCTATACGGGTAATATGTCTCTGGGAGTGAACCTTCAACTGGCGTTGGTGAAGCAGGCTGCGCGGATACTGGAAGAAGCATTTGATGCGGAGATTATAGAGACGCACCATAATCTCAAATATGATGCACCCAGCGGCACGGCCAAAATGCTTATTGCCGCCGTAGAAGCCGGACGAGAAAAGGAAGAGCCACTGGTTTATGGAAGACAGGAGACGCATAAGCGCCGGGAGAAGGGGGAGATCGGTATTCATTCCCTGAGAGGCGGCACTGTCCCAGGAGAACATATTGTACGCTTTTTCGGCCCGGATGAAGAACTGACCATTACCCATCGTGCATACAGCAAAGCTTTGTTTGCTTCCGGTGCATTGAAGGCCGCCGTCTATATGGCGGATAAGGCTCCCGGACTTTATGATATGGCAGGTCTGTTGGGTCTGTAGCTTTTATAAAAATATACGGAGGGCGGCGCTATGCGCTGTCCTTTTTCTTTTCATTAAAAGAGGCTGCGGCTTTGGCTGTTTCTTTTTCTTTTCTTTTTCACACCGGCATGGTATACTTTTTTCATCATTATGGGGAGGTTTGCTGTATGGATTGTCCCTTTGTGCATCTGCATGTGCATACCCAGTACAGCCTGCTGGATGGAGCCAGCCGCATTAAAGAACTGGTGCGCCGGGCCAAGGAACTGGGACAGACAGCTATGGCCATTACAGATCACGGGGTCATGTATGGGGTCATTGATTTTTACCGGGCTTGTCTGGCTGAAGGTATAAAGCCTATCCTGGGGATTGAGACTTATGTGGCCCCCAGAGGATATACGGTTAAAGAAGGCAGGGAAGACAGGGAATATGGGCATCTGATCCTGCTGGCCAAGAACCAGAAGGGGTATGAAAACCTCATGTTTCTGTCCAGTGAGGCCTTTATTCACGGCTACTATTATAAACCGCGTATTGATTATGACCTGCTGAGTCATCATTGCGAAGGCGTCATATGCCTGTCGGCCTGTCTGGCGGGAGATATTCCGCAGCGCCTGCTCCATAATCGGGATCAGGAAGCTTATGCGCTGGCCAAAAGGCTCAAAGACATGTTTGGAGAGGACTTTTATATTGAGCTCCAGAACCATGGCCTACGGGAACAGCTGTATGTGCTGCCTAAACTTCGGCAGCTTGCAAAAGAACTGGACATTAAAACGGTGGCCACCAATGATATCCACTATGTAAACAAAGAGGATGCGGAAGCCCAGGACGTACTGCTGTGCATTCAGACGCAGCGGTTCGTAGATGAAGAAAACCGCATGAAGATGGAAGCGGAGGAGTTTTACTGTAAATCCTACGAAGAGATGTGTCAGGCTCTTCCGCAGGATGAAGAAGCCGTTCACAATACGCTTGAGGTAGCTGAAAAGTGCAACGTTACCATTGAGTTTGGAAAACGGCGGCTGCCCAAATTTACCAGCCCGGATGGATCGGAAAACAAAGTGTTTCTTCGGCGGCTTTGTGAAGAAGGCATGGCTCAGAAAATGCCGGGGGCCGGACAGGAGGCATGGGACAGGCTCAATTATGAACTCAATGTAGTGGAAAGCATGGGCTTTGTGGATTATTATCTCATCGTATGGGATTTTATTCACTATGCCAAATCCCATGGTATTATGGTGGGCCCCGGCCGAGGCAGCGGCGCAGCCAGCCTGGCGGCCTATTGTATGGATATCACCGATGTGGATCCGCTGAAATACAAACTGATTTTTGAGCGTTTTCTGAATCCGGAGCGGGTGAGTATGCCGGATTTTGATGTGGACTTCTGCTACGAACGGCGGCAGGAGGTCATCGATTATGTGGGCCGCAAGTACGGAGAAGGACATGTTTCACAGATCATCACTTTCGGCACCATGGCTGCCCGGGCGGTGATCCGGGATGTGGCCCGAGTGCTGCGTATGCCCTATGGAGATGCGGATAAACTGGCCAAACTGGTCCCAAACATGCTCAAAATCACTTTGCAGGATGCCCTGCATATGCAGCCGGAACTGAAAAAACTCTATGACGAAGATCCGGCCATGCGCAAAGTACTGGATCTGTCCATGAAGCTGGAAGGTTTGCCCCGGCATTGCTCCACTCATGCGGCCGGCGTAGTGATCTCCGGTGTACCGTTGAATGAAGTGGTGCCACTGCAAAGCAACGATGGAGTACTTATCACTCAGTTCCCCATGACTACGCTGGAAGAACTGGGCCTTTTGAAAATGGATTTTCTGGGGCTGCGTACCCTGACGGTGATCCGGGATGCACTGTCTTTTATCGGTGAACAGGGAAAACCTGTACCGGACTTTTCCAAAAACGATTTTACGGATAAAAAAGTCTATGATATGATCTCCCGCGGAGATACAGACGGAGTGTTCCAGCTGGAATCGGCGGGGATGCGGCAGTTCCTTATGCAGCTCAAACCGGACTGCTTCGAAGATATCATTGCAGGTATTGCACTGTATCGTCCCGGCCCCATGGAGAGCATCCCACGATATGTGGAGGGAAAGCATAACCCCGCTTCCATCCATTATGAATATCCGGCTCTGGAACCTATCCTTTCCAACACATATGGCTGTATGGTCTATCAGGAACAGGTACAGGAAATCGTTCGTACGCTGGCAGGCTATTCCATGGGACGCGCTGATCTTGTACGCCGTGCCATGAGCAAAAAGAAACATGATGTTATGGCCAGGGAGCGGGAATACTTTATTCATGGTACAGACGGGGTAGAGGGGGCCGTAAAACGGGGAGTTCCGGAAGCGGTAGCCAGCCATATCTTTGATGAGATGATGGACTTTGCGTCCTATGCATTCAACAAAGCTCACGCCGCCTGCTATGCGGTGCTTACCTATCGCACTGGATACTTGAAATGCTACTACCCTGTGGAGTATCTGGCGGCCATCATCAATGGATATATGGCCTCTTCCGATGCTGTTGCCGAATATGTATACGCCGCCCGCCGTATGGGCATAAAGGTGCTGCAGCCGGACGTAAACCGATCCGTGGCAAAGTTCTCTGTGGAAGGAGATTGCATCCGCTTTGGACTGGCAGCGGTAAAAAACGTTGGAGCTGCCGTTATGGACAACATGGTCAAAGAGCGGAAAGAAAACGGTCCCTTCCGGGATTTTGCAGACTTCTGCCGGCGAACAGAGGGACTCAACAAACGCATGCTGGAAAATATGATCCTGTCCGGCTGCTTCGATTCAATGGGGGTGCGCCGCAGTCAGTTGCTTGGGGTGTATGAACAGGTGTTTGAAGATGGGCAGCGTCAGCGGAAAGTAAGGGAAACCGGGCAGATGAGTCTTTTCGACTTCGGGGATGCAGAAACAAAACCGCTGGAACCCTCGCCGATACGGTATCCCAACGTAAAGGAAATGGAGCATGGGCTGCTGCTGCAGAAAGAGCGGGAGGCTACTGGTTTATATCTCAGCGGACATCCTCTGGATGCATATGGCGCACTTTTGAGTACTCTGCCCCAGCAGGTACAGGAACTCAGTCAGGCGGATGGGCTTTCTGGCATTGCAGATAATGCATCCGTCACCGTGGGCGGATTGCTGAGCCAATGTAAAAGCCGGCCTACCAAGTCCGGCACAGGGATGATGGGATATGGCGTGTTGGAAGGCGTTACCGGTTCTGTGGAGGTGGTAGCTTTTCCGAGAGTACTGCAGAGCACCGGCGGCCTTTTTCATGATGATGCGGCGGTGCTTATCAAGGGAAAATTGAATATTCGGGAAGAACGTGCCAACTCCCTTCTTATAGAAGAGATAAGCCCTCTTTCACAGGCAGTCGAAGAAAATCGACGTTTGTATATTCGTATTGCCTCTTTTTCTCAGGCGGAGCAGGTACATGCGTTGCTGACTGCTTATCCGGGCAATACGCCGGTGATCTTGGTAGATGCCAAGCGGGTAGCCAAAGGAGCGCCTAAAAGCTGGAATGTTCAGATATGTCAGGGGCTTCTGGACAGTCTGCATGCATCTTTGGGACAGGAAAACATTATTGTAAAATAGCAAAGAGGAAAACGTATGAACACCATTCCCATAAAAAAGAATCAACTCTTAGAGATGGAAATAGATGCGCTTACCGGTGAAGGGGCCGGAGTCGGCAGATTGGACGGATATGTACTGCTGGTATCAGGGGCTTTGCCGGGAGAGCGGATCAGAACATTGATTCTGCGTGTTACCCCCGGCTATGGGATAGGTAAGCTTGTGGAGGTGCTGCGGCCCTCCCCAAACAGAGTAGAGCCAAATTGTCCTGCTTATCCTCGGTGCGGCGGATGCACATTGCGGCATCTTTCTTATGCCATGCAGCTGGAAGAAAAACGGAAGCAGGTAGGGGATGCACTTGTACGCATCGGCGGTCTTTCAGATGCAAAGGTGCAGCCGGTGCTGGGAATGGCGGAACCGGATCGTTACCGAAACAAAGGCGCATTTCCTTACGGATATGGGCCAGATGGCCGCCTGACCTTTGGCTTTTTTGCATCCCGCAGTCATCGCCTGATTCCGGCCGAAAATTGCGCAATAGAAAGACCGGAAGTCATGGAATGTATTCGTGCCATGGGGGATTGGGCACGAAAGTATGCCATTGAGCCGTATGATGAACGGACGCATCAGGGCTGCCTGCGTCATGGTGTGGTGCGGGTCACCGGGGAAGGGAAAACCATGGCCGTATTGGTCACTACTGGTTCGCTGCCCCATAAAAAGGAGTTGTTAGCGTCTCTTCCCATGGCGGATACGGTCTATCATAACGTGAATGAGCGGGATACCAATGTGATCATGGGAGAGAAACTGACCCTTTTGAAGGGAGAACCGGCTTTGACAGACAATATCTGCGGTTTGAATTTTCGGGTAAGCCCTCATTCTTTTTTGCAGGTGAATGCACAGCAAACGAGAGTGCTTTATGAAACCGCCTTGTCTTTTTTAGACCCTCAGTCTCAGGAAACCATAGCGGATCTATACTGCGGTATGGGGGCTATTTCGTTGCTGTTGGCAAAACGGTGTAAAAAAGTCCTGGGGATAGAAAATGTCCCCGCTGCTGTGGAGGATGCCAAAGAAAATGCGAGGCTCAATGGTATCACAAATACAGATTTTTTGTGTGCGCCTGCAGAAGAAGCGCTTCCAGTGCTTATGGCTCAGGGCCTTGTGCCAGATGCCATAACTTTGGATCCTCCCAGAAAAGGGTGCGATAAACGGGTGCTGGAGGCTATTCTTGCATCTTCCGTTCGCCGGCTGGTACACGTATCCTGCAACCCCGCTACATTGGCTCGTGATTTGCAGGTGCTTACGGCAGGCGGCTTTCACCTTTTGCGCGTGCAACCCGTGGATATGTTCCCACATACGGGACATGTGGAGACGGTAGTATTGATGTCAAGGGTTAAGGAATAAAGTGTGAAAAACCGCTTATTTCCGGTGTTTTGGGCTATATTGGCTGACATTCAAATCACTAACTCACCTGTTTGGAAGTGTGCGAGAGAACATATCTGCGGAAACGGAAAACGAGCAGAAAAGCTGAGTTAGTGGATTAGATGTCACAGATTGACAGCAGTTCAGCACACCCAACTGTTTGTAAAATTGAGTGTGCGGAAAGGATATTGCCAGTTATAGATAGACTTCAACTACCAATTTCCAAAGATAAGGGGGTAATAATATGATGCTCGAAACTATTCTTTCAAAGTGCGATGCTCGTTACGAGAGGCCGGATTGTGAGCAGTGTGTAGATTGTTCGTATGGAGGCTGTTGCCCACGTGATTGCGAAAAGTGCCTAGATTATATTCACGACCCAAGCCACGCACCGGATGGAGCTCCAGAGCGGAAATATGATTGTATTCACATGGCTGATGTCTACACCTGTAAATACTCTTGCCGTTACACATCTGAAATAATGTACGCTCTTGAAAGATGTATAAGCTTACACGATTTGAGGGATTTTAAGGTTCTCTCATTTGGCTGTGGCCCGTGTACAGACTTGTTTGCAATTGACGCTTTGCGAGAGAATAAAACTCTTATTTATGATAGAATAGAATATCGAGGCGTTGATTATAGTGAGGATGTTTGGCATTGGGTTCATGGAGATATAAAATCCATGCAAACCCTAAAGAGTCACTTCAAATTCTTTTATAAAGATGCGTGCGAGTTGATTCATGAAATTGCAGAAGGAACTTGGACACCAAATCTCATTGTATTTCAGTATGTATTTTCTGATATGCAGAAACATTCGTCTCGTACAGATATATACGATTTCATAAATACATTTGCCGAGTATTTCAATTCGAAAGTTGCACCCAATACGTACATTGTTCTCAATGATGTCAACTTAGGGCGTGATTATGGTGGTGGAAGAGAGTACTTTGATTTGCTGCTTAATAAATTAGAAAATGTTATTTATGATAAAGGGCGTTTTCATAATGATCATGGAAAAGGGTATTATGCCAGCGGATATCCCTATGGAAGGGAATTTCCAGAAAACGCTAATCGATTTGATTTGTCTCCTTGGAGAAGCTATTCTCCATTTGATACCTGCGCAAGCGCGCAAATGATAATAAAGAAGGTGGTAAAAGAATGATAATAAGTGCCAGTCGAAGAACGGATATTCCAACATATTATTCTGACTGGCTTTTTAACAGGCTTAAAGAAGAATATGTATTGGTCAGAAACCCGATGAATATCCATCAAATAGGTAGGATTAATCTGTCACCCGACGTTGTTGATGGAATTGTCTTTTGGACAAAAAATCCAGTACCTATGCTGAACCGTTTGTCGGAACTTGAAAGATATAATTATTACTTTCAGTTCACGTTAACAGCTTATGATAAGGATGTGGAGCCAAATATTCCATCCAAAAACAATATAATAATTCCTGCATTCCAACAATTATCTAAATCACTAGGAAGAGAAAAGGTCATCTGGCGATATGACCCAATCTTCTTCAATGATAGATATACAATGGAATACCACTGCAAATATTTCAAGGTTCTGGCAGCAAAATTGGGAGATTATACGGAAAAATGCACCGTGAGTTTTCTCGACTTCTATCGCAATACGGCAAGAAATACTCAGCCGCTAAAAATCCATCCAGAGTCAAAAGAGCAACAAATAGAACTGATGCAAAGGTTTTCTGAAATCGCAAAAGAGTACGGTTTCTATATAGATACCTGTTCTGAAGCAATCGAACTTGATAGATTTGGAATAACACATGCTCACTGCATTGATAGAGAACGTTTTGAACGGATAGGAAAATGCAAACTAGCTGTAGGAAAAGATCAGAATCAGCGGCCAGAATGTGGTTGTATCGCTAGCATTGATATTGGAACATATAACACATGCAAAAATGGTTGCCTTTATTGTTATGCCAATTATAGCCATAATACAGTCATGCGAAATACTCAAGTGCATAATCCTTTATCCCCTCTTCTTTTCGGAGAGGTTGGCCCTGACGATGTAATAAAGGAACGTAAGATGGTATCACTCAAGGAATGTCAGCTTACATTGTTTGATTCAATGGAATAAGCAATAGCCCTCCCAGCCATCAATCATGGTGGTCAGGAGGGCTTTGCTGTTCTCATACTATTCCGCATCTATATCCACTTTGAGTCCAGACTTCAACTCGACCGTATAATGGTCCTCAAAAATCGTAATCTGCTTGAACCAACGCCGGACTAGGGTATCGTCGAATTCCGTCAGTTCGGCAGGCTGGCTTCGGATAAAATCCTGAAGCTCCGTAAGGCGCTTAATCTGCTCGTCTCTTGCTACCGTGTCAACGGTGGTCTGCTGTTTCAGTTCCCGGAGCCGGAAGATTTCATCGGCAATCTCATCGTAGGCTTCCTTGCTGTGGGCCTTTTTGAGCAGTTCCTGCTGCAGGGCCAGTAGCTTCTCATCAATGGCATCCGTGGATGCGGTGGCTGATGCGTGAATAACCGCTGCGATGTTCTGCTGGAGCTGGCACTGGTATCCTTCCCGGTCGCCCAGCAGCTCGTTCAGGGCGGCAACTACAACCCTCTGCAACTCCAGCTCATTGACGGTCCGCGCATGGCATTCATGCCCGGTCGGCTCCAGTCTGCTGACGCACCGCCAGACAATGGATTTGCAGCCGCGATTGTTCCAATGGATTCGCCGGAACTGTTCGCTACACTCGCCGCAGATTATCATTTGGGAAAAGCAATGATTGCAGCTATATGTGTGCTTCTTTCCGTTCGGGCCGGGCTTTACAGAGCTTCTCCGAACCAGTTCTTCCTGCACTCGCATGAAAATGTCTCGCGGAATGATGGCCTCATGGTCATTCTCCACGTAGTACTGCGGAACAATGCCGTTGTTCTTTACCCTGGTCTTGTTCAGAAAATCTGTGGTATAGGTTTTCTGCAGGAGTGCGTCGCCAATGTATTTCTCATTGCGGAGGATTTTATTGATGGTGCTGGTGTGCCATAAGCTGAAAGCTTTCTTCGAAAAGTATTTTGGCATCGGTGGACCTGTAAGTTTCTCTCAAACTGGCATTGATAAGTAGGGGGAAGGACCAATGCAGAAGATTGATAAAACTGACACCCTGGAAACCATTCTTACCAGGGGGAAGTTCGAGGTTGACTATTATCAAAGAGAATATCGGTGGGGTCGCAAGCAAATTGAGCATATGCTTCACATGCTGGCTAGATTGACTGACTATGTGAATGTGCGCATGGGGCTAGCCTCTCAGTTTGAAAACTATGTGGACCGAAATCCGAAGACTTCCTATGACATTGAGCATAAGAAATTCCTCCTTCTGTTATTTGAGCACGGCTATTTTAACGCGAAATCATGAACACCCAGCTTCCTGACAAGAATTTTGACGGCGATACGATTCTGCGCCCTTCTTGAACTTCATCCAGTCGCTGCAATTCATGTCGATTTTCAAGAAATCAAAGTCGAGCGGAGGGGGAAAATGAAGAATTTTTGCCCGTCCTGTTGATTTTGGGCGTCTCGCATGGTAAAATCACTATGTATAAAGTTGTGAACTCTGCGAAAATGCGGATCAATATGCAGCAGCAGAGTTCCGGTTGTCCATGAAACCTATCATATGCAAGATCAGGATACGATTTCGCCTGGATTTGCAATATTTTTTGGATTCAAAATAGCACTTGCTATGCGGAAACTGCAAGGGAGGAGACCATTTGGTGGAATGTGTAAAGGATACGGCAGCAACACTGATTGACAGTACAGTTCGTGTGATTGCCCGTGACGGTTTGGATAAAGCGAGCATTCGTACAATCAGCTCGGATTGCCAGATCCCGAATCCTTATATCTATCAACACTTTAAGGATAAGGACGATCTCTTTGTTTCTTCATTTTCAAGGGAGGACTCCATGCTTGCATCCGAGTTCCTGAGCGTTTTTTCTTCCGTCCATGACGCAATCAAAGACACAGAAACCCGGTGTCAGGTCATCTGGCTCCGCCTCTGGAATTATATGATGGGACATCAGGAGAGTATTCAGTTTTGCATTCGCTACTATTATTCCACGTATTATGACCAGTATTCCAAAGCGGAGCATCTAGAACGCTTTCTGCCGCTTGCGGAAGCTATTCAGGGATGCTTTGAAGCGAATGCAAATGTTCAGGTTCTTCTGCAGCATATTCTGGATAACATGATGAACATGGCCATGAAAGTATACAGTGGGGAACTCTCCGACAATGATGAGACTCGTACACATTGTTTTACGCTTATCTTGGCATCAATTGCTCCCTATCTCAAAAAGAAGGAGCATCGAGATGCCATATAAAGGAGGTAGTGTCCTTTGACCGATAAAGAATTGCAAAAATTGAGCCGCAGTGCCCTTTTGGAAATGCTGCTGGAACAGAGCCGGGAGAACGACCGGCTGCGGGCTCAGGTTGAGAAACTGGCGCGACAGCTTTCCGACCGCCAGTTCAAGATTGACCAAGCTGGCTCTATAGCGGAGGCGTCCATGCAGATCAATCAGGTTTTTGAGTCTGCCCAGGCAGCGGCCGAGCAATACTTGGAGAATATCCGGGCGCTCAGCGGCAGACAGGAACAGATTTGCAGGCAATTGGAAGAAGAAAGCACCCAAAAGGCCAACGCGCTTCTCGCGGAAACCGAAAGAAAATGCCGGACAATGGAGGCAGCCACAACGGAGAAATGCGCAAGGATGACGAAAGAGGCAGAAGAATCTGCGGATCGAATCTGGGCGGACGCGCAGGCCAGGATTCAAAAACTCATCGATGACCAAGCTGGGCTTCGGGAACTTTTGGCAGCATTCCCCAAAGAAAGCAAGTAAACATGAAGAACAAAAAAATAGTGTGTCCACCCACCACAGAGCAGCTGGAGGGTGAACTCAAAAGAGTCAGATATAAAAGCCGGTATCGCTCCGTTTTGAGAAGCACCATTTATTCACTGATTACCGTTGCTGCAATTGCCGTTCTGATTGCAACCTTGTGGCTTCCTGTGCTTCAGGTATACGGAAATTCCATGACGCCGGCCCTCCAAAACGGAGAGATTATTTTCACCGTGAAAATGTCGGAGTTTGAGCCGGGCGACATTATCTCTTTCTATTACAATAACAAAATTCTCATTAAGCGTGTGATTGCCCGTTCCGGAGAATGGGTCAATATGGATGCTGACGGAAATGTGTATGTGAATGAGACACTGCTGGACGAACCTTATCTGGATGAAAAGGCTTTCGGTGACTGTAATATCGAGCTTCCATATCAGGTGCCTGAAGGCAGAGTTTTCGTTATGGGCGATCATCGGTCAACTTCCGTGGATTCCCGTAACAGTGCGGTTGGATGTGTGGCACAGGAACAGATTGTCGGAAAAATTCTATTTCGCGTCTGGCCTTTGGAGAAATTCGGCTGGGTGAAATAAGAAGAGAGGTAGCATTATGCAGAATAAGCTGCTTTCGCAGGTTGAAAAATATGAGGAGAACCGCAAGCATCACAAGAGCTGGCTGCGCATTGTATCTGCGCTTGCCTGCGTGGTTGTGTTCGTTACGACATATATGATGATTCTGCCTGCTGTCACATTGGAGCAAACTGCGTATTGTGGCTGTGAGGAGCATCAGCACGGTGATGCCTGTTATGAAGAAACATTGATTTGCGGTTATGGCGAAACAGTCCATATTCATACTGACGAATGCTATCAGGAGCAACAGATGCTGATCTGTGGGCAGGGTGAATCTGCAGGGCATATCCACGATGAGAGCTGTGTTTCCATTGAAAAGAATCTGATCTGTACGGAAGATCACGAACATACGGACAGTTGTTACGAGACTACAGAGGTTTATACCTGCGGGATGAACGAAGGAGATGGAGCGCATACACACAGTTCCGAATGTTACGAGACCACAAGGGAATTGATTTGCGGGGAAAGCGAAAATGAGCATGTCCATACTGAGGAGTGCTATAAAAAAACGCTGGTGTGCCAGTTGGAAGAGCATGAACATTCTCTTGCCTGTTACGCCAACCCGAACGCGGATGTTGAAAGCGCATCCGTATGGGAGCAAAGTGTCTCCGGCGCTGAACTAACCGGCATCTGGGCTGACGATGTGCTTGCTGTTGCGCAGACCCAGCTTGGGTATGAGGAAAGCATCCAGAACTATATCGTCACCGAAGATGGTGAAGTGAAGGGGATCACCCGGTACGGCCAGTGGTATGGTGATCCCTATGGAGACTGGAGCGGGATGTTCGCTTCTTTCTGCCTGAACTATGCGCAAATTCCTGCTTCTGCGGTACCCCGCGGGGAATACTGTCAGGATTGGATCTCCGCGCTGTCAGATTGTGGTCTGTATAGAGCCGCAGGCAGCTGTTCACCGCTCCGCAGAGACATTGTATTTCTGGATCAGGATTATGACGGCTGCGCAGAACTCGCCGGCTTTGTATCGGCAGTTTCCGACACCGGAACGCTCACCGTTATTGCAGGAGATTATAACGATGCTGTCGCGCAAATATCCTTCCGTGCGGATGCCGCGGAAATTATCGGCTACGGTCTGCTGGCAGAGCATACCGACGAGATCTCCGCTGACACGGATGCCGTGGCAGCGGATGACAGCATTATGCCGATGCCGGAAAATTCCGGCAATTCTGCAGAACCTGTCGATGTTTCCAACTACATAACCGGAGCAACCCTCTTTTATCGGGAAGCAGCCGGTGAAGAATGGATAACGGTCACTGACGGTGTGGTTATCCCCGGAGACGCGAAATTAAAACTGACTGCGAACTTTGCCAATGTGCCTCTTTCGGATTTGCTTGCCAATGGAGGCGTTCTCCAATTTGAACTACCGCAGCTTCTTCTCGACCCCGCGAAGGACGGCGATATGACAGATGAAAATGGCGAAATAATTGGCACGGTTTCCGTAGAGAACGGCATCCTGACAATTGACTTCGATGATGAATGGCTGCAAGTGCGAACGCAAACAATGTCACGGTTATCAGCGGATCCTTCAATGTATCCAGCCGGGTTGATCCCGCCTCGCTGGACGATGAAGGCAAGGGGAAACTGGTGCTTGGTGATGTAACCATCATTGCCCAATTTGAGGAAGACATCGCGGCAAAAAACGGCACGGTCGCCCTCACAAAATCGGTTTCGCCGAAAATTGTGGAGTCTGAGGACGGAAACTATGCGGAGTACACACTGACCGTGACCGCTGGCAAGGAAGGCTGCCCGCAGGTTCGGGTGGTCGATCACTTTACCGCAAACAGTGACTTCGTCAGTTACCTTGGGGTCGGCAGCGAGGCGGAAACCCTGACAAGCACCGGAAGTCCCGGGGAAACTATTGCGGTAGGAAAGGCTCACGGCACCGTCTGCATCGATGCTTCCGGAGACCTTGTCTGGGAAATCGGAGATATGACTGCCAACGAGACCCGTACACTCCGCTACCGGGTAAAGCTGGGAGAAAACTACACCTATCTTCAGAACAGCGAAGAGAAACTGATCTCCAACGAAGCTCAGGCTTATGCCGCCCAGTACCCCAAAGAAAATTCTACGGCGAATCTGGAGCCCAAGGCCGGACTGAATCTGAAAAAGACTGCCGCAAGCCCGGTCCGCAATGAGGACGGAAGTTACACCATCGCCTATACGGTGGTGGCTCAGGCGAATAAGGGCAATCTGTTTACGCTGAAAAATGTACGGGTTGATGACTGCCTGAATGACCCGGAAAAACCGACGAACGAGGCGTATCTACCCTACATGAATTATGTGGATGGCTCTTTCCTATACTTTATTGGAACCAGTGCCAGCGGGACAGGCACCGCCCTTACGCCCACTATGCACGAGGACGGCAAAGGGTTCTCGGCGGTTCTTGGCGATCTTGCTCCCGGAGAAGCCCTCACCATCCAGTATCAGGTCCATGTCGGGCTGGAAGCGCTGACGGCGGCGGGTGGTAAGGAGCTGTACATCAATAACAGCGTCAAAGCTTTTTCCGACAACGCGAAGAAGGATGACTTTGACTATCTCGCAACCAGTCAGCAATCCAAATTCCTGCAGTATTCCCATTGGGCAAAAAAACTTGTGGGGGAAGCGCTGACAGAGGACATTGATATTTCCATCAGTGGCCGGGTTTTTGACACCACCGGAACAGAGCCCGTTGAGGAAATCAATCCGCCGGAAAACTTCACCGCCCCTGCCGGAAGCTACCTATATACGGTTCTGGTCAACGAACTGGGCGACTGGAACGTGACCTCCGCCAGCATGACAGACAAACTCGACGGCACCTATATGCAGTTTGTGGGCTATGTGAAGGTGGAAGCGCTGGATATCAAAAATGGAAACAGCGTTGTCGATACCCTGTGGGTCAAGGTAGACGGCAATACCAGCTTCAACTTCACCATGGCACAGCTTGGGTTGACCGGGAACAACTATTCCTACCGGCTCAGCTATTACGCTCAGCCGAAAACCGTTGAGGGAACTGCCGCGGTAATTGTCAAAAACAGCTTTACTCTCTCCGGCGAGATCATTCCCGGAACCGGAGACCCCTTTACGCTGACCGGAGTAACGGCTTCCAAGGACGTAATTCTGAAAGGTGGAAATACCATCGAGGCAAAGAAGCTCTCCTGGTATTACGAGGGTCCCACAAGCAGTTCGGGAAACTATTCAAAGGGAACCCTATATTGGGCGATCAAGGTGGATGGGGATTCTGTCCGTGCAGGAACTTATATACAGGACTATCTGCAACCTGGTACTGCCTATTCCTATATCCGTGCGGATTCTCTGGTTGGTCTCTATACCAGTCCCTTGTCGGAAAGTGATTTGACGGGATTCACCGATTTGAACGCGGCTCTGAACAGCGGCCAGTTGACTGAAGTTGAAAACGATTTTTATTCTGTAGAGTATGTTATTGGCGAGACAAACCAGGATCGCTCTTCTGTCACAATAAAGATGGAAAAGACATTGCCTTTGGATGGGAAATCTCTGTATATCTTTATTAAAACTGCTCCTGCGTTCCTTCCACCCCACTTTTTTGGTAATACACTCTATTATTACAATTTTCTCAGGACGAGCGATAATGGCCAAAACTGGACTGAGCGGGGCAGGGCGAACGATGTCCTGTATGAGGGAACCAATCTATGGAAAAAAGTCGGTGCCGTATTCAAGTTTAACGGTGAATCAATTCAGGAAACCACGAGTGGAAGCGTGGGAACCATTCTGACCCAGGAGCTTGGACAACCGGGTATGTTTGTTTCATGGGAGATAACCGTGAACTATACCGGCGAACTGTCCGGCAGGTACCGGTTGGAAGATACCATACCCGACGGTATGGAGCTTGCTTATCTTCGGGTTCTGTCACGTGGCAGCCAGGCTCAGAATACAACTGTTCCCCGGCTCACCGATCTCGGTGCGGATTACACCGAACATATGACAACGGCCAATTCCGTTACAGCGTACTACTACACCAATGGAAACTCCCTTGTATGGGATGTGGACAATCTGGTGGCGGGAAGGGTTGTAAATAACTGTGCGGTTACTTTCCAGATCGTCTGCCGTGTCACAGACCCCGCTGTCCTGCTGGGCGGCGAGGAAAAGCAGTTTAACAATCAGGTTATCCTTTACGGGGAGGACGGCCGCCAGCGGGACATTGATTCTCAGTCTGTTAATGTTTCCACCTCCACGCTGAAAAAGACGGTGGAACCAGGGGCCAGAACACTCCCGTTCACGATTCAGGTAAACAGCCTTGGGGAAGATCTGCTGGCGGGTACGGACTATCTGACAGTGGTGGACACGCTTAGTGAGACCTTACAGCTGGACCCCACATCCATTACGGTAACGAATACCAATACCGGAGCCTCCGTCCCCTATACCGCTTCGGTAGAGGGAAGCACCCTTCGTATCACTATTCCTGACGGCGTCCCCATCACCATAAGCTACAAAGCAAGAGTGCAGGTAAAGCCGGTGGTAAAAGTAGCGATCCGCAATGATGCCCACTGGGAGGGGTATGCCTCCACCTCGTCCGGAACCATAATTGACGATGATTACGCCTATGCTGCCGGTGGAACCGCCGTTGGCTCCCCGACACCGACTGTGGAGATCATCAAGTATGACAGCGGTTCGGTCACCACCCGGCTGCCCGGTGCAGAATTCGAAATGGCAGAGGGGACCATGGACAATGGCACCTTTACGCCAACAGAGGGCAAAACATGGACCGGAACAACGGATGCCAATGGCGTGCTTGCGTTCGGAGCTGATCCGCTTATGGCGTACAACACAGTCTACCGAATTGTCGAAACGAAGGCACCGGATGGCTATGTGCTGGACGCAGCTCCCCATTACTTCCTTGTTGCCAAAGCGAATGCTGACGGCAGTTACCCCGAATACCCGGACGGTGTGGATGTGTGGTACGAAAGTGATACATACGAATTTCGCATGGGCAACGGACGGGGCGAGGCCAGTGTCACAAAGTGCTTTGCCGGACTGGAGGGCGAAGCGTCCCCGGTAAGCGGAACCTACCGCTTTGGCCTCTATGATACGCCCAATCCTATGGGAGACCCCATGCAGACCGTCTCGATTTCCTTTGCAGATGGTGACAGCGGTTCCAAAACGGCAAAGTTTACCAATTTGGTACTGGGGGAAACCTATTATCTCTTCGAGCTGGATGATGCCGGGAAACCGATCCTGAACGAACGGGTCGGAACTGTGAATGGAAATCAGTTCAAGGTCTCTTATTCGGATAGTGCCATGGTGACAATTGGTACCGCACAGAACAATGTGACTGTGACCAACAACATTTCCTATCCTGTGCTTCCCGAAACCGGAGGCAGAGGGATCGGAATGTTTACCATCGGAGGACTGACACTGATGCTCGCAGCGGCGATCTTGTTGTATACCCATAGCAAGCGCAGGAAGGGGGAATCCACATTCTCCTGAGCGCAAAAATATATACCACATATACCACCCAGAAATTCAAAAGCAGAAAGGAAACAAAACAATGAAGCACATCAAAAAACTTGCCAGCCTCCTGCTGGCACTGGTCATGGTGCTGAGCCTCGCTGTCACCGCCTTCGCGGACGAGCCCACCACCTATTCCATTACCATCAATAACTCCACTGCAGGCCACACCTACGAGGCCTATCAGATCTTCACCGGCGACCTGGCCACCAATGAAGCCGGGAACAAGGTCCTGTCCAACATCGTCTGGGGTTCCGGCGTCAGCGAAGCGGGCCAGACCGCGCTGGGTGACGCTGCCGCAAAGGCGGAAACGCTGAAAACCGAGGCCGATGCCAAAGCGTTTGCCAAGGCGGTCGCTCCCTATCTGACCACCGCTGCCGGTTCCGCCAACACCGTCACCGATGGCAAGTATGTCATCTCCGGCCTGGCCGCCGGTTACTATCTGGTCAAGGATCAGGACGGTTCCTTGACCGGCGACAACGATTCTTACACCGAATACATCATACAGGTTGTGGGCAATGTAACCGCTACGCCTAAGTCCGATGTCCCCAAAGTGCAGAAAAAGGTTAAAGATATCAACGACTCCACCGACACCACCGAGACCGACTGGCAGGATTCCGCCGACTATGACATCGGCGATTCCATTCCCTTCCAGCTCAAGGCCACTCTGGCGAATAATGTCTCCTCCTACACCACCTACAAGGTCGTGTTCCACGATACCCTGTCCAAGGGCCTGACCTACAACAATGATGCCAAGGTCTATATTGGTGACACCGAGACCAATGGATTTACCGTCACTGCCACCGTCAACGCCGACGGCGGCACCACCACGCTGACCGTCTCCTGCGATGATGTCAAGGCTCTGGGGGCGGGCAACAGCTCTGTGATCACCGTGGAGTACACCGTAAAGCTGAATGAAAATGCCGTTCTCGGCTCCGCCGGCAACCCCAACGAGGTCTATCTTGAATACTCCAACAACCCCAACAAGTCTGAAAATGGCAACAACGAGACCGGCGAAACCCCGAAGGATGTCGTCATCGTGTTTACCTACAAGACCATCATCAACAAGGTGGACAGCGAGAACGCGCCTCTGACCGGCGCTGCCTTTAAGTTGGAGAAGTTGATCAAGGGCAAAGATGGTGCTGCAGGCACCTGGACAACGGTCAAGGAATTCACTGTCGATGAGACTACCACCTCTTTTACCTTCTCCGGCCTGGACGATGGCCAGTACAAACTGACCGAGACCAAGACCCCCGCCGGCTACAATACCATTGACCCCATCTACTTCGTCATCGAGGCTACCCATGATGTAACTGCCGATGCCCCTACTCTGAAAACTCTGAATGCCTATCTGACCGATGCGAACGGCAACAAGCAGACCGAAATGAAGGATGGCGAGAGCGTCAACATCGACCTGGGCGCCGTTGATCTGACGGCCGGTTCCATCACCACCACCGTGGTCAACAAGTCCGGCTCCGAGCTGCCCAGCACCGGCGGCATCGGCACCACCATCTTCTATGTGCTGGGCGGCGTTCTGGTTCTGGCTGCAGTCGTGCTGTTGGTAACCAAGAAGCGCATGAGCGATGCAGAGAAGTAAGCACAATCCTAAGATTTTGAAGTATTGATCTGTTGTTAACCGGGGAGGTCCCCGCCTCCCCGGCATACAACAGCAAGGAGATCCCTGCATGAAGAAACGAACAAGTAATCTCATTACATTATTCCTGATTTTCATCCTTCTTGCAGGGCTGTCCTTGCTGCTGTATCCCACAGTCAGCGACTATTGGAATTCTTTGCACCAATCTCACGCCATCGCTTCTTACGCGGAGCAGGTGGCAGAAATCGACTCTGACACCTATGAACAGCTTTGGGCAGATGCACAAGCGTACAATCAATCTCTGATCGATAAAGCCGACCGGTATGATATGACAGACGAGGAACGGGCGCAATACGAAAGCCTGCTGAATGTCTCCGGCAATGGCATCATCGGATACATTGAAATCCCCTCCATTAACTGTTCCCTGCCAATCTATCACGGCACGGATGAAGCGATTCTACAAATCGCGGTAGGCCATATCGAGGGTACCTCTCTGCCGGTTGGCGGCAGTGGGACCCACTGTGTCCTGTCCGGGCACCGTGGCTTGCCGTCCGCACGGCTCTTTACGGATCTGGACAAGATGGTGATAGGCGATACCTTCCTGATGCGGGTTCTGGATGAAACCCTGACTTATGAAGTGGATCAGATCCGTATTGTGCTTCCGTATGAGATGGACGATCTGGAAATCGAAGAAGGAAAAGATTACTGTACCCTGGTAACCTGTACACCCTACGGAATCAATTCACACCGGCTGCTGGTCCGGGGCCACCGGATCGAAAACCAGGAGGAGGCACAGGCCATCCGTGTCACGGCGGATGCCATGCAAATCGAGCCGCTGCTGGTGGCACCCATTGTGGCGATTCCCATGCTCTTGATTCTGCTGGTGATTTTACTGCTGCCGAAAAAATCAAAGAAAGAAACCGAAGGTGACTCTGATGAAAATGAATAAACGGCTGATTTCCATTTGCCTGAGTTTATTGCTGGTTTTCATGCTTTTGCCTGTTTCCGCGCTTGCTGCGGGGCGTATTGACCTGGATCAGGATGTTGGTCTCACAATTACGTATCAGGATCACGGAACGCCGCTGTCCGGTGCAGTTTTCAACATCTATCTTGTTGCGACAGTGAATGCATACGGTGAACTGGAGACAACAGAGCAATTTAAGATTTTCAACGTGGATATCCCCGGGAAAGCCGACGATACCTGGAGGGCATTGGCTTCTACGCTGGAAGGATATGTCCTGCGGGATAACATCGCGGCTACCGACAGCGGCAAAACAGATCGGAACGGCCAAATAGCATTTCCAACAGGCGGAAAGCGGCTGACAGCAGGTTTATATTTGGTGCTTGGAGAACGCCATACACAAGACGGTTACCGCTATGATGCTACGCCGTTTATGGTGATGCTGCCCAGTCTGGACAAGGAGAACAATGTCTGGAGCTATGATGTGGCGGTCAGCCCGAAGTTTGACCGCTCCAAGATCCCGGGCAGCTCCGGCGACGATACCATCACCCGGAAGGTGCTGAAGGTCTGGGAGGATAAGGGGCAAGAAAAAGACCGCCCGGAGGAAGTCATTGTCCAACTTCTCCGCGACGGAAAGGTCTTTGATACGGTTACCCTGAACGCGGCAAATAACTGGCGATATACGTGGACAGCATTGGATAATGGATATAGCTGGACTGTTGTAGAGAAGGAAACTGACAACTACACTGTGGAGGTCACACAAGAAGACATCACTTTTGTGGTGAAGAACACCCACAATGAAGATATTCCAGACGAACCAACTACTCCAACAAAGCCGACGCTTTCCCAGACCGGCCAGCTTTGGTGGCCAGTGCCGGTGCTGATTGCTGCTGGTTTACTCTTTGTCGTGATCGGTCTTTTACGCCGTCGAGGTGCCGCAGATGAAAAATGAGAAGGAAAATAGCCGGAAACAAGAGGGGTTCCTCTGGATCGCACTTGGGCTGCTGCTGATTGCAGCAGCCCTTTTTATAACAGCTTTCAACCTGTACGATGAACTGCGGGCAGAGAAAGCATCCAGTCAGGCACTAAATTGTATTGAGGAGTACCTTGTGACCGAACCACCCGTAGAAATCCCCACAACCGCAACAGAAGAACCGGACCCTTTGTTGCGTGACGAGCGGACAGTTATCCCTGACTATGTTTTAGCTCCAAACATGGAAATGCCGGTGGAAAACATTAACGGGATTGATTTTATTGGTATTTTAAGAATCCCAGCCTTGGAGCTGGAATTGCCGGTTGTCAGCCAATGGAGCTATCCCAACCTGAAAACAGCTCCCTGCCGGTACAGCGGGTCGGCTTATCTGAACAATCTGATTATCTGCGGACATAACTACACTTCCCACTTCGGCAACCTAAAAAATCTGAATGAGGGCGATCTTGCCACCTTCACGGATATGGACGGAAATGTATTCACTTACAAAATGGTGGAACGGGAGACGTTGCTGCCAACCTCTATTGAAGCGATGGAAAGCGGAGATTGGGATTTGACCTTGTTCACTTGTACCGTGGGCGGGCAAAGCCGTGTGACGATCCGGTTTGAACGGGAGGAAGAATGAGTGAAGCCCAAAATTGGGATCGGCTTCCGTATTGGAAAGCTGACAGTATCGGAACCGACCGGGGAACGGAAAAACGGCTATATGGTCTGGAACTGCACTTGTGATTGCGGCGGGGCCGTCCAGTTGGACACCCGCACTCTGCAGCGGGGTACGGTTCGGGACTGCGGCTGTGAGACGAAGGTGAAGCCCGGTCAAAAGGACTTGACCGGGCAGAGATTTGGACGCCTGGTATGTTTGGAGCCAAGTCCCCATCGAAACAAACAGGGCGGAACACAATTGTAAGCCCTCCTTATTTCACAACCAAGAAGCAGATCAGCTCGAAATCATCCAGTCCAGACACCGCACTGAGCAGGGCGGTTGTTCCTCCGCTCTTGAACAGGCTGTCAATATCGTTTTCTTCTTTCACGTCGATAATAGAATTGATCGCCTCACTCAGCAGCTCAGAGACTTCGCCCATTTTGCGCCCATCATCGGTTTCGTCATTGAACCGCTTGCAAAGCTCCATGCACGGCTCGCTCTTGCCACGACAGAGCAAACGCATGGTGTCGAGCAGTTTTTTCGGATTGAGGTAATCGCAGACGATTTCGCCTTCTTCACTGATATAGACCATGTAAAATGGATGAATCCGGTTCCGGTTGTCAATGTTCACGCTGTCGTTGATGTTGCGGAGGACAAAGATCACACCGGCAGGAGAATCCTCTGTCTGCCCGACAACGGTATGCAGACCCTTTGGCGCGGTTTCGATGTCCTCGTGCTGCTTCATGTATTCCAGCAGATCGAGTCGGAACTCGTTTAATCCCAAATCCATAATGGAGATGCCGCTGGTCATGTCTTCAATGTCCACGACTTCTTCTTGCAGCCGTTTGAGCTGCGCACGGCGGTATTCAAGGTCGCCCTTTTCCTCAGCATTGATCAGGTCATCGTCACCGGTGGAGGTCATAACCGAAATCTTCATGCGGGTCTCCACGCGGCTTTTCAGGTTGATATATTCGTCGAGATCCATATCCGGCCAGAAGTTTACAAGCTGGATATGGTCGTTCTTGCTGCCGATACGGTCAATTCTCCCGAAACGCTGGATGATGCGCACAGGATTCCAGTGAATGTCGTAGTTAATGAGGTAGTCACAGTCCTGCAAGTTCTGACCTTCGGAAATACAGTCAGTCGCAATCAGAATGTCAAGCTCATCCTTGCTTCCGGGCAGTAATACAGACTTTCCTTTGGAAACGGGGGAGAAACAGGTCAGCACCGTGTTGAGGTCTGCTCGCAGCTTCGGTATGGTTGTCTTTCCGTCAACCGTGCCGGTGATCTCGGCTGTTTCCAAACCGTAATGTAGTCCGGTCTTGCCGACACATTTCCAACGCCTCGAACAGTAATTGTCCTCATCATTTTCTTCGCCCATCCTTTCTTGCGTTGTAGTCTTCGTCAATGCGCTTTTTCCAATCGGCACCGAGAGGTGCGCTGCACCGGACAGCACAGATAGCCTCGCTGACAACTTCGTAATTGAGCTGTGTGCCTTCGCTGTCAGAGTGATAGTTCACAGCGCGGTCTTCGCTGATACCAATGTGTTAGGCGCTGCCATTCTGATGCCCCAAAAGGAAATCGACATTGCCATGAGGCAATTTGCCTGTGGTCGTGTCCTCAAGAACTTCGAGGGGAGGTTTAATTATATTGATCGTTTATCCCTGACTCTGCTGTGCCAGGCTCTTGGTGTCTCCAAGTCCGCAGCCATTATCCGGCTGAGACAACTTGGCTACATTGAGGACCGCCCCCTTGCGGAGTATGACGATCCGTTGGAGGTGTGGTTGTGAGCAGAAGCATCCGGGTTTCCGAGCCTTCGCCGGAAATGCAGATAAAGATACAGAGGGCGCGACGCGCCATAACAAGTCAAAAGGTTGAGCGTCCGAAGAAAGACCGTTATGTCGGTAGCTTTTATGATGCCGATGAGGTCAACGCTCTCTTCGAAGCAGCTAAAGGAACGAAACTTGAGCTTCCGATTCTGTTCGGCGCATTCTACGGTCTGCGCCGGAGTGAAGCAATCGGTCTGAAATGGGATGCTATTGACTTTGAGCAGAATACGATCACCATCCGTCACACAGTTACTTCTTGTGACCTGGACGGCAAGCGCGTTCTGGTCGCATCCGACACCACCAAGACCAAATCGAGTATGAGAACGCTCCCGCTTGTTCCTTTCATGAGAGAAAGACTTCTCGCCCTAAAAGAAGAACAGCAGGAAAACCGTCGCTTGTGCGGACGCAGCTACATCAAGGACTACATCGGTTATGTTTGCGTAAACGAGATTGGTGATCTGATTAAGCCCCACTATGTTACTGAGAGTTTTCCGAAGCTGCTCAAGGCAAATGGGCTGAGACACATCAGGTATCATGACTTGAGACATATCCCACACACTTGAAATTGTTCCTCTTAGGGAATATAATAAAAATCGTAAACTTGTGCTCGTACAAACGGAGGAATTCTATGGACCTACTTACTACCACTCAGATGGCTGAGAAATGGGAAATCTCCAGACGGCGCGTAACTACTCTCTGCCGCGAAGGAAGGATTGAAGGGGCGATTCTTCGGGGGAATACCTGGTTGATTCCAGAGGACACCGAAAAACCAGATGACATTAGACGAGTCAGAAAAATGGAACAACTCGCTCATTATAATGAAGAAAGCTAAGGAGGAATACTGATATGGCAACAGGAACTACTACCGTTGGATTTGAAGAACAGCTTTGGCAGGCTGCTGATAAACTACGCTCCAATATGGATGCGGCTGAATATAAGCATGTAGTTTTGGGGTTGATCTTCCTGAAGTATGTTTCTGATTCTTTTACCGAGAAATATAATGCCTTAAAAGCTGAAGGGTACAGTGATGAAGAAGATCGTGATGAATATCTTGCTGACAACATCTTCTGGGTACCAAAAGAAGCCCGTTGGGAAACTATTAAAGCACACGCTACTAACCCGGATATCGGTGAAGTCATTGATGCTGCAATGGAGACTATTGAGAAAGAAAATGATTCTCTGAAAGGTGTCCTGACAAAGAATTATTCTCGGCAGGAACTGGATAAGACGCGTCTTGGAGAGCTTGTTACTTTGTTCACTAATATAGACGTTGGTACCACTGCTGCTCAGGAAAAAGACGTGCTGGGACGTGTGTATGTGAAGCGGGAGGGCTGAATCACCATGATGGGGAAAACACATATCGCAGTTGGAATTGCAGCAGCTTACGCACTTACCATGCCAAAGACAATGCCGGAATTTTTCATCGCGACAGTCGGGGGAAGCATCGGTGGAGTCATGGCTGATGTTGATGTTAAGATCGACACCAGTAACAAGTTTGCTGCTAAAGCATCACTCGATGCTCTTTACGGAGAAATATTAGCAATCGCAATCGCGGTAGGCGCATTAATAGGTGACTATTTTACCGGTGGAGATATACTGCAGGGTACAATGGGACATCCGCCAAGATCCATAATAGGGGCCGTTCTTTTCATAGTACTTACTGTTGTTGGCGAGATAAGTAAACATAGGGATAGAACGCATTCCCTTCTGGCTTTAGCATTGTTCTCAGTTTCTGTATTTCTCATTGAACCACATATTGGGATTGCTTTTGCGATAGGATATGCTTCACATTTGATAATTGACCTGTTTAATAAAAGCCCTATCAGAATCCTTTATCCACTGAAAAAAGGGATCTGCTTTAAACTGTGTTATGCAGACAGGTTAGGGAATGAACTACTGCTTGTTGGAGGCGTATTCATAATAGTCGCATATGTTTTCCTTCATTCTTTATTGTAATTCGGGGGATTCAGCATGGCCCTTACAAATTTTCAGTGGTATGTGATTGCTATAAATGTAATTGCTTTTTTGGTTTATACGATCGATTTTCAAATATACAATCACGGCGGTGATGGAATTAAGACGGAGGTTATTTGTAATTTGGTAACCATCTGTGGGGGTGCGGTCGGAACTTTAATAGCGGAGATACTCTGGGATAGGAAAATAAATAAGTTAAACGCACAATCACGTATTTACACGTTCGTTTGGTTAATTCTGCAGGTGGCCTTTTTCTGGGCAATCTGGAGTCCCAACCGTGAAACAGTCAAAGAGCACGCGCTGGCTTTTTATGACGAGCATAAAATCCTGTGTATTTACTATGCAGGCATAAATGTGGTGACCTTTGTAGTATTTGCCATCGATAAAATCAAGGCAATGGTAGGAGCCTGGAGAATACGAGAAATTGTCCTGTTAGGGCTCTGCCTTATTGGTGGAGGTGGAGGCGGCTTTCTGGCAATGGATCTTTGTAATCATAAAGTGAAATCGATGCACTTTATGGTAGGAGTTCCAATGATGATATGTGCCCACCTGGTTTTAATTGCGTTTATAGCTATGGGTGCAATTTGAATTCCAGTTCCGATATGTTAGTGCGAACGAGCAAAATGGCCAAAAGACCACGATATGTTCTTTTGGCCTGATCGGACGAACAGGCACAGGAAATGGGTATCAATCTTATTTCCTCAAGCCATATTGAGACGGTTGTCCTCTTGTCACGGGAAACAAATCCACTGACGATTGAGGTCAGAATGGAAGTGGAAACCGGGGAGGTTAAGGAGCATCCGACCTATAAACGTATTTAGAAATAAGTATGATAAAGACCATAATTTTGATTATTATATCAAGTTCCGGAAGAATATATGGAATAATGGTGAATTAGTATTTAAAGGTTTTGGCTGGTGTTTTAAATTTGCCGATTTATATATAAAATCGAAGCAGTTTAATGCTGCATTTGATTTTGCAAAAAACTGGATTGCTTACAGTGATAAAATAGTTTTAAACAAACGGAGCACATATGAGAATAGAAATCATTGAGGACAATAATAAAAAGAGGAAGTTTATAGAGGCAATTGACGGCGCCTTTCCGCGGGGATTGGTATCCAGAGATAATTACGAAGAGATCTTAAGCAAAATATGCAAGCATGCAGTTTTTATTGGCGCAGATAATGAAGGACAGCCTGCAGGATACGCAGCGTTGTATGCGAATAATTTAGAAACAAGAGTTGCATATATCAGTATGATCGGTGTATTAGGCTGTATGCAGGGGAGGCACATTGGAAGTCAGCTGATGAGAAAATGTATTCAGGTAGCGCAAAATAACGGAATGCGGTTTATCAGACTGGAAGTTTTAAATGCTAATAAAAAGGCCATTGATTTTTATCACAGGTCAGGTTTTCAATTCGAGGATAAATGTTCTGATGACAGTGTATATTTAATAAAGAGTATAGACGATTCAGAAACTGTATAATGTAGACAAATAGCCACGCTTGCGGATAGATAGAAACAAGAGGATACGGCATGCATTTTAAGAAAAGAAAGGGGATACAAGATACATGATTTTATACCATATGAGCCAAACTTTAAAGCTCGGCGATGACATGACACCGGATTTTCAGGAAAATTGGGAACTGGTGTATCCATTTGTACAGGCACTGGAGCGAGGGGCGGACTGTTTTTACGGCATGGTGCTGAACGGAAAGTATCTGATGGCAATGCTGCAGAAATTCAAGTTGCAGGAGTGGTCAGATTATGCAAAATGGGCTACAGAAGGGGCTTTTGAGTTTGTCCGGCAGAATGAATTTCCGAATAGCTGCAGCCGCATGAAAGGCAATTATTTTTACGATGATCTACCGAATTGTAAAAAGCTCTACGCATATGATTGGGGAGAAGAGAGCATAGAAGAACAGCAGAAGGTGCATCTTTTTACGGTAGAAGTAGCAGATCCGGCGCCCCAGCGGCGGGATATGCACATTTATGACGAAGCTTATGAGGCTATGGCGAGCAAGCAGGATATACAGTTTGTTTTGAATTGTGCCAGAAGGTATTTTTCCGGACAGCATACGGAAGAACCTGTTTGGGAGATCCTCAGCGATAAACCGGCCAAAGCAATCGAGGATATTACCAGCTATTTGCGAGAATAGCATGGAAATCGACCGGCATCACGATCGGAAGTGAAACAAAGATAATGGCTGCTGTAATGATCCGCTTCTTCATCTTTCCTGCCTTGATAAATGACAGAATGTCTTTCTTTTGCTGTTCGTTGGGTTCGGTTGGATCCATAATTACACTTTCTTTCATTTTTTAGTTCGGCATTTCGCCTCCAAATAGCAACTGTTTTTTCGCGAGAAAAACCATTTATATGTTATCATACAATTATGCAAAATTCAACAATAACATACATAATTTGCATAAGATACAATTAACAATTATTGGATATAAAGTTGATTCTTTCATCATCAGATGTAAATGTAATCAAACTCCAACAGAAATTGCTAGACAAGTAACCGGTCGGTAACTATACTGATGCATACGGATTTGCAAGAGGGCACTGCAACTGGGGATATCAAAGAACGGATACTTAAAACATCCAGAAAATCGTTTCTGAACAGAAGTAGCATTTTCTTCTTCAGCTCAAAGGATGCTGACAGATTTATCAAAAAATGAAAAAGACTATTGATTTAGCAATGAAAACAGGCGTATTCCTGTAAGGAGAAACAGAAAAGGCTCTATGATAAAGGTAAAAAAAGTTTTATCGTTGTTACTGACGCTTTGTTTCTTGGTGCCATTTGGAGCATGTAAACAAGAGGAGCCCTTTAAGGAACTGCAATGTGTTCAGCCTCCGGCTCTTTCTGCGATGGTTCCGGTTGGCGGCACTGAGGCCGCTTTATGCTGGACAGACTATGAAAACAATCAGACTACCTTGCAGCTGATAGATACTGCAGCGGATACCGTGCGCAGGACGGTGACGTTGACCGGAGCATGGAGCTTAAAGGAACAGACACTTGCCGACGGCAGGCTGAGTTTATATAACCGTGAAACCGGGACGTGGAAGTTTTTTACCGCTGATCTGGAAGAGATGGGGTTCATGACGACAGAAAACATGGACGGGTACTTTTCCTATGATGGCAATACTTACTATTATCTCAATGATCATGTGCTGTGCCGTAAAAGCGTAGCGGATGGCATCCAGGAGGAAGTCCCATTAAATATCCAGCTGCGTTTTCTGGATATTACGGCTTTTGATGGGAAAGGCGGAAGGATGGCGCTGCATTTCTACCTTTCTCCATATGGAAGCGAATGTGGTACGGCAATCCTGAATGTGATCACCGGGCAGCTTGACATGCTGCAAACGGAGTACAGCCAGACTGTGTTTACGGAAAAGGGACTGTGTCTGCTGACCTTTGAAAATGATGCCATGGGGTATTCTCTCCGCTGCGGCTCAGAAGATAAGGGGTATTACTTTGTAGATGCAGGCATCTTTCTGGATCGTGGAAATGATCTGTATGCCGTTCCGAACAGCCCGTATCTCATAGGGACAGGTCGTGGATCCACCTTGTATATGCCGGGAGAAAAGATTCGAGCCTGGTTTCTGGCGGATCTTGGCCTTTCGGAAGATGTGTATTTTTCCTGCTTCCTTCCGGAAAAGGCTGTGCTGTTGATGGCGGTGTTTCGGGATGGAGCCTTTCACATATATGCCATGAAGGCAGAGGATATTTCCTTTGAAGAGCTGGCAGAGGGAGCGCCGATCCCCTCACCGTTGGTGGTGGAAGAGGCTTTAGCCCAGTCTTACTGGCAGCAGGCAAACGGAATACCCGTACCGGAATCGTTAGAGGAGGCCAGAAAGTTTGCAGATGCTTTGGAGCAAACCTACGGAGTGCGTATCCTTTTGTCCTCTCAATGCAGGGAAGCGGCTGCTCTTTGCGAATACCCTATTGCGCTGACGGAGACCATGGGAGAGAAGGAACAACTTGCCTGCATACAAAAAGCACTGGAAGCATTGCAGCGGACGCTGGCACTGTATCCGGAGGGATTTCTGGCTCAGTTTAAGGCAATACCGCACAAACCCAGACAAAAGCCAGCAAAGGCTATGCTTTTGTGA
>ERZ779889.53-NODE-53-length-139254-cov-5.443056_pt1 | contig 139254 bp, 131 predicted proteins | sample MGYA00511030_ERZ779889 | MGnify/ENA primary metagenome ERZ779889 (study PRJEB29588, sample SAMEA2160616) | human gut metagenome | biome: human gut; feature: human-associated habitat; material: faeces | place: Denmark | collected 2008/2010 ...
TTTTCAAAAGGGGTCGCCGGGTGCAGGGCGGAGAGCCCTAAGAAAAGAATTAGGCGGGAAACTCTGCAAAAAGTGCCGAAATAGGGGGGAAGGCCTGTGAAAAGCCCGAAGATGAGGGTCTCGCACGATGAAACGATCCTCGAAAAACTTACTGTTTACAAACAGTTTATTTTGTGCTATAATAAGGTGGTATAGGTTTTTGATGGCAGAGGGGCGATTGATGTTTCGGAAGGAAAGATACGGGATGAAGAAAAAGGTGCCTATCAAAACGGTATATTACAAAGACGAATTGCAGGATGAATTTTCCACAGCCGTGATTACACCGAAGAAGATCGATGGAAGCTATGTATATCTTCGGGAGTCGGTTGCCGGAAAAACAGCCCGGTTTTTCATCTACCGATTATTGGCCTTTCCGCTTGCGTTCTGCTATCTGCATCTCTCTTTTCACCATCGGACGATCAACCGTAAGGTTCTGAAAGAATACAACGGCTCCTTTTTTCTCTATGGAAACCATACCCAGCCCATTGCCGACGCACTGATTCCCTCCTTTCTTCACCCGAAGGGCATTTCGGTGATCGTGCACCCGAACAATGTTTCCATGCCTGTTTTGGGTCGGATGACGCCCTACATGGGCGCACTGCCTCTGCCGGACGATCTTTCGGCCATGCGGCATTTCAAGGAAGCCATAGAGCATCAGGTGCAGAAGGGCGTTCCGGTCTGCATCTATCCCGAAGCCCACATCTGGCCCTACTACACCGGCATTCGTCCTTTCAAGGAGGATTCCTTTTACTACCCGGTCAAATACGGCGTACCGGCATTCTGTTTCACCAATGTATACAAGGCCTGCCGATTCCGCAGCCGCCCGAAGATCCGGACTTATATAGACGGCCCCTTTTATCCTGACAATTCCCTTCCTCTGCGAGAGCAGAAAAAAGAGCTGCGGGACAGAATTCACGCCTGTATGTGTCAACGGGCGGCCCAGTCCGACCTTTCGTACATCGAGTACAAAAAGGAGGAAAACGAATGATCAATCTTCTGCTTGCGGGGAACGCCCGGATTTTTGACGGCATTCTCACCTGCGCCCTGTCCATTTTCCGCCGAAGCGGCGGAGAGGAAGGAATACGCTTTTATATCCTCACAATGGATGCAGGTCATCTGAAAGAGGAATACACGGCCATTTCCGACAGTCAGATAGAATTTCTGAACCGGGTTGCCCGGGCGCATCGGCCGGGGAGCGACTTTGTGAAGATCGATGTGAGTGCTCTTTACCGGAAAGAATTCGGCGGTTGCCCCAACGAAGATGCCTACTGTTCGCCTTACACCCTCTTGCGGCTGTTGACGGACGAACTGCCGGAGCTGCCGGACAAGCTGTTGTATCTGGATGCCGACATTCTCTTCAACAGGGACATTCGACTGCTTTACAACACCGATGTTGAAGGGTACGAATATGCGGCGACGAGAGATCACTACGGAAAATATCTGATCCATCCCCGATATATCAATGCCGGCGTGCTTCTCTTGAATCTGAAGGAGATGCGGAAAACCGGAATTCTGAAAAGAGCCAGAGCCTTGCTTCGGAAGAAAAAACTGGTCTTTGCCGACCAAAGTGCGCTGATCCGCTGTACCACCAGAAAGAAGCTGCTCCCTCAGCGGTTCAATGACCAGAAGTTTTTGCACCGGCACACGGTGGTGCGCCACTTTTCCAAGCGTTTGTTTTACCTGCCTTATCCCCACACCGCCAATATCAAGCAATGGCAGGTGGACGAGGTGCATCGGATTTTCCGATACCACGCCTTTGATGACATTTTTGATGAATACCTGAATTTGAAAAAGCTTTATGAAAATCCTCCCCTACAGTGAAAAAGTTTTGTTGAAAGAAAGGAGTGTTCCTGCCCCGACAGGACTCCGGTTAGACCAATGAATACGAAACCCGTCATTCCGATTTTTTATGCCTGTGATGACCGTTTTGTTCCCTTCGCCATGGTTTCTCTGACTTCAATTCTGGAAAACGCCGATCCTGAGCGACAGTATGAAGTCCACATTCTGCACACCGACATTTCCTCTGCCCGCATGGAGCAGATTCACCGGATGCAACGGCAGAATGTCCGCGTTTGCTTTGACGATGTGAGCACCTATCTGCGTTCCTTCTGCGACCGGTTGCCCATCCGGGACTACTATACCAAAACCACCTATTTCCGGTTGTTCATCGCCGAAATGTTTCCCGATATTGATAAAGCCATCTACATTGACAGCGATACCGTGGTTTGCAAAAACATCGCAGAACTTTTCGATTACGATCTGGGAGACCATCTGGTGGGCGCCTGTCATGAGCAGGCCATGGTGCAGGTCGAAGAATATGGCAGATATGTGGAAAAGTGTCTGGGCATTGACCGGAATTGCTATTTTAATGCCGGAGTTCTGCTTCTGAACTGCGCCGCTTTCCGGCAGGAACAGATTTTACTGCACTTTACCGAGCTTCTCGGATTTTACGATTTTGTGGTCACACAGGACGAAGACTACCTGAACCTTCTGTGCAAGGACCGGGTAAAATTTCTTCCCCAGTGCTGGAATGTTGAAGTATTCGGCGAAATTCCGGTGCAGGAGGAGGAATTCGGCATCCTTCATTACATTATGGTGTCCAAGCCTTGGCATTACCGGGACTGCCGATACGGACAGCTGTTCTGGAGCTATGCCGCCAAAACCGAGGTCTACGGAGAAATCGGGCGCATTTTAGAGGACTACACCGAAGAGCAACGCACCGAAGACAGCATTTCCTGTGATCGGCTTTTACAAACCGCCGTAAAGGAAACCTACCGGGAAGACAACTATTTTTCAAGGAAAAAGCGGATGCTCTGCTCAGAGGACCGGCAAAAGATTTTAGAAAAAATCGACCTTTTTGAAAGAGAGGGCCGTTTTGACGAAGATGTGGAAGACGACCCGCCCGGCAGAGCAATACAGCCCGGCGAAGTGGATTATCTCAAAGAAAAACTGACCACCCGCCTTTCCGCCAAAGCCTCCACTCTGGCAGCCGAATGTTACCTGCGTTCCATTCTGAGAAAAAAGCAGCTCATTGTGAAGGAGATTCTGGGCGGCGAGCACCTGCAAAATCTTTCAACCGGCGCTGTTCTGACCTGCAATCACTTTCATGCCATGGACAGCTTCGCCATGCAGCTTGCTTTCCGGGAGGGCGGCCCGAAAAAAGGAAAGCTCTTCCGCATCATCCGGGAGGGGAATTATACCGCTTTTCCCGGCTTCTATGGCTATCTGATGCGGAATTTCTACACGCTGCCTTTAGCCTCTGACTTCAAGGCCAAAAAAGAATTTCTCCGTGCCGCCGACCGGCTGTTGCAGGAAGGAAACTTCATTTTGGTCTATCCGGAGCAAAGTATGTGGTGGAACTACCGGAAGCCCAAGCCCCTGAAGGAGGGCGGCTTCTACCTTGCCGCCAAGAACAATCTTCCGGTTATTCCCTGCTTCATCACCATGGAGGACAGCAACCTGTCAGACGAAACCGGCTATCCGGTCCAGGAGTATGCCGTCCACATCGGCGCTCCCATCTATCCGGACGAAACGAAGAATCCCACGGAAAACACCAAGGAAATGACGGAAAAGAACTTTGCTCTCTGGAAAGAGATTTATGAAAGCACCTACCATATCCCCCTTTCCTACAAGACCGAAGAACGATAGCTTGCAAACGGCTGTCTCAAATGCGAATTTTAAAGCGTTTGAGCCAGCCTTTTTTGCCGCCTTCAACACCATGCAGAAAATATTTTTAAATATCTCTTGAAATATCTCTTGAATTCTGCCGCAAAGGGGTGTATAATACAAGGTGGAATCGGCGGACTGTCCCTGAACGGTCCGGGAATCAATAAAACCGACGCTTTTCAAGAAAAGCGCCGCAAATAAGAAGGAGAAGGTCTTTTATGAGCAGCCAAACTATGTGGGCTCTCGTCAAGGACAAACCCGAAGTGGGCTTGACCATGAAGAGAGTCGAGATTCCTCAGGTCGGCGACAATGATGTCAAGATCAAAATTCACAAAACCGCTATCTGCGGCACCGATGTACATATCTACCAGTGGAATGAATGGGCACAGGAAACCATCCGGTTGGGAACCACCGCCGGACACGAATATGTGGGTGAGATCGTGGAAGTGGGCAAGAATGTGACCTCTGCCAAGGTGGGCGACATTGTTTCCGGTGAAGGGCATATTGTCTGCGGCACCTGCCGCAACTGCCGTGCCGGCAAAGGGCACCTGTGCCGCAACACCAAGGGCGTGGGCGTAAACCGGAACGGTGCGTTCGCCGAATATCTGGTAATTCCCGCCACGAATGTGATCCATTGCTCCAAGAAGATTCCCGAAGAACTGTATTCCATTTTCGATCCTTTCGGCAATGCCACCCATACCGCCCTTTCCTTTGATACCCTGGGCGAGGATGTGTTGGTGACCGGTGCAGGCCCCATCGGCATCATGGCCGCAGCTATTGCAAAGTTTGCAGGTGCCCGGAATGTAGTCATCACCGATCTGAACGAATACCGGCTGGATTTGGCAAGAACCTTTGGTGTCACTGCCGTGAATACCGGCAAGGAAGACCTGAAGAAGGTTATGGAAGACCTGGGGATCGTGGAAGGCTTTGATGTGGGTATGGAAATGTCGGGCAACCGGTTCGCCCTGAATCAGCTGATCAACTCCATGGCCAACGGCGGCAGAATTGCCCTGCTTGGTATCCAGGGACGCAACATGACCGAAGTGCCGATTAACACCATCATCTGGAACGGCCTGAAGATCAAAGGAATTTACGGCAGAGAAATGTACGAAACCTGGTACAAAATGACCTCTATGGTAGAGGCCGGCTTCCCGCTTGAGAAGATTGTAACGCACCGTTTCCCCATCAAGGAGTATCAGAAGGGCTTCGATGCCATGATTTCCGGTCAATCCGGCAAGGTGATTCTGGATTGGGCAAATGTGAACGATTGAGAGTGAAGGGAGATTTGTTATGAACAAGAACGAAGTTTACGCATACTACAGAGAAACGCTGGCCGGCATCAAGGAAGCCGGCGTGCAGAAAAATGAGCGCATCATCACCACGCCCCAGTCGGCGCACATTTTTGCCGACGGCAAGGAACTGATCAATATGTGTGCCAACAACTACTTGGGTCTGGCAGACAATCCGGAGCTGATTCAGGCGGCTAAGGACGCTTACGATAAATACGGCTACGGTCTTGCTTCCGTCCGGTTCATCTGCGGCACTCAGGATATTCATAAGGAACTGGAGAAGAAGGTGGCTGAATTCTTTGAAACAGAAGACACCATTCTTTATTCCTCCTGCTTCGATGCCAACGGTGGCTTGTTTGAAACACTCCTCACCGCAGAGGATGCCATCATTTCCGACGAATTGAACCATGCCTCCATCATCGACGGCGTGCGGCTCTGCAAGGCTCAGAGATACCGCTACAAGAACAACGATATGGAAGACCTGGAAGCAAAGCTGAGAGAAGCGGATGAAAAGGGCGCCCGCATCAAGATGATCGCCACCGACGGCGTGTTTTCTATGGACGGCATCATCGCCAATCTGAAGGGCGTTTGCGACTTGGCTGACCGCTACAATGCACTGGTGATGGTGGACGATTCCCATGCTTCGGGCTTTGTGGGCAAACGGGGCAGAGGCTCCACAGACTACTGTGGCGTGATGGGCAGAGTGGATGTGATCACCGGCACCTTCGGCAAGGCGCTGGGCGGCGCTTCCGGCGGCTTCACCACCGGTAAAAAGGAGATCATTGATCTGCTTCGTCAGAGATCCCGTCCCTACCTCTTCTCCAACACTTTGACTCCTGCAATTGCCGCAGGTACCCTTGCAACCATTGATATGCTGGAAAAGGACACCTCCCGCAGAGATTACCTGGAAAGCATCGTGGTCGGCTACCGGAAGGCTCTGGAGGACGCCGGCTTTGACATCATTCCCGGCACTCATCCCTGCGTGCCCGTGATGCTCTACGACGAGCACAAGGCCGCCAGAATGGCCGAAAAGCTCTACCAACTGGGCATTTATGCCGTTTCCTTCACCTATCCTGTGGTGCCCAAGGGTAAGGCCAGAATCCGTACTCAGGTTTCCGCCGCACACACCAAGGAGGATTTGGATTTCGCCGTTCAGTGCTTCATCAAGGCAAGAGCCGAGATGGAGGCCGAGGACGCCGAAGCAAACAAATAATTCAAAAAGGGGCTGTAAAAAACATCGAGTTTTTTACAGCCCCTTTCTTTTTTAACTCATGCGCTGACCAGCGCTACGCCCACAAATGCACCGAAAACCGCCAGTCCGATAGCCAAAACAACAAGTCCTACGCCCGGACGGCGCTTTTTATACACCCAGTGGGAAAGAACAAACACCAATGCGCCCATCGAAATGAAGATCAGCCCCATGCCGAAAATATCCCTGTATTTCATACCCTCGCCTCCGGAAAAACCAATCAGCTGCAAATACTCATACAGCAGATAGAAGCTTCGGGCGATAAACGCACAAAGGGCAGGCAAAAATACGGTTTGGGTGGCCTCCTGCATATAGGCTAAGACCACTCCGAGGAGAAACACCGAGGGCCCATCCGCAAGCTGGGGAAAAAACAGCGCAAAACCAATTCCCTGCAACAAAAGAGAAGGCACTGTTTTTATCTGCCAGCGTTGGGCCGCTCTTTTCACAAGCACCACGGAAAAAACCAGAGCAAAAAGCACCGGCAGAATAACCGTTGCAAAAAGGGACTGTGCATATCCTGTCATCAACCCGAAAGAGCCATGAGCGAGAAAAAGATTTCCCCCGCAAAGCTTTTCGCAAAGCAACCGCAGGGCCATCCCGCAAAGCAGCACCGCCCCCAGAACCGTTCCTGCAAAAAGGCAGTCCCGCAGCCGGAGGACCTTTTCCATCCCTTTCATTTTTTCCGTCCAGGAGGTTCCGTTATCCGAAGTCTCTTGCCTTTTTGACTTCTTTTTTACAATGGAATCCGACAGAGCCTGCCGGCGCTCCCTTTCTGCCAGTTGCTCCCCTTCCTTCTGCGTTTTACGCAACAAGAGAAATCCGCCCAAAACACCGAAAAATGCGCCGCAGGGGTAAAGCCACCCGTTTTTTAAATACCAGCCGAAAAGCAATCCGCCCCAAGAACAAATTCCGGCTACCAACAAAGCACACAGCAAGCGCACCTTGAAAGCCTTCGGCACCGTTTGTTTCATCATCAACTTCTCTTCCCTCTCTTTTTTCCTCGCCTTCTGCCCGGATCGCCGGAATTGAAAAGCCGTAGGCAGCCAGTCAAAAAGCGGAGCGCCCTGAGGGCACTCCGCTTTTATTGAAAATTAACTCAGTTTTGCGCTGTTGATGCGGATGCCGGGGCCCATTGTGGATGCCAGGACACAGCTCTTGATATACTGGCCCTTTGCAGCAGCCGGCTTTGCCTTGATGATCGCACTGATCAGCGTATTGAAGTTTTCAGTCAGCTTCTCTGCGCCGAAGGAGGCCTTGCCGATGGGGCAATGGATGATGTTGGTCTTGTCCAGACGGTATTCGATCTTACCGGCCTTTGCCTCATGCACACCCTTTGCAATGTCGGGAGTCACCGTGCCTGCCTTGGGGTTCGGCATCAAGCCCTTGGGACCCAGAACCTTACCCAAACGACCAAGCTGACCCATCATGTCCGGGGTGGTGATGATTACATCAAATTCAAACCAGTTTTCCTTCTGAATCTTCTCAATAAACTCTGTGGATCCGGCATAGTCGGCGCCTGCCTCCTTGGCGGCCTCCACCTTATCGTCCTTGCAGATTGCCAGAACACGGATCGTTTTACCGGTACCGTTGGGCAGAACCACGGCACCTCTCACCTGCTGATCGGCATGACGGGAGTCCACGCCCAGCCGCACATGAAGCTCGATGGTTTCGTCAAATTTTGCCTTTGCAGTACCGCAAACCAGCGACAAAGCCTCGGAAGGATCGTACAGCTTTCCCTTTTCCAAGGTCTTGGCACTATCCTGATATTTCTTTCCCTTAACAGCCATTCTTCTGATCCTCCTTCCTTATTTCTCCACCAGCACACCCATGGAACGGGCGGTACCGGCAATCATGCTCATTGCGGTTTCCAAGGACGCCGCATTCAGATCGGGCATCTTGGTCTTGGCAATCTCCTCAACCTGAGCCTTGGTCAAAGTGCCCACCTTGTCCTTATTCGGCTTGGCGGAAGCGCTCTCCAAGCCCAGAGCCTTCTTGATCAGCACAGGAGCAGGGGGAGTCTTGGTGATAAAAGTGAAGGAACGGTCGGCATAAACGGTGATCACTACAGGAATGATCAGGCCGGCCTGATTCTTGGTTCTTTCATTGAAATCCTTGGTGAAGTTCGGAATGGAAACACCGTACTGACCAAGTGCAGGACCTACGGGGGGAGCAGGAGTTGCCTTACCTGCAGGCAGCTGAAGCTTTACATAGCCCATAATTTTTTTTGCCATAATAAATACCTCCAATGTGGTTCTCATCGAGGGAAGAAAAATTTTCCCTCTCCCACCGGTGCGTTATTCGCCTACGCACCACAAGCGTTATTCTTTCCGGTTCTCCCGGGTTCAGATCTCCAATTTCTGCACGGAATCGGCATCCAGCTCCACGGGAGTTTCCCTTCCGAACATGGAAGCCAACACCATGATTTTCTTTTTGTCCTCGGAAATTTCCTTGACTACGCCCACAAAGCCGGACAAAGCCCCGGAAATCACCCTTACACTGTCGCCTATGGCATAACCCAGTTCCACGACCCTGCTCTCAATGCCCATGTTGGCCACTTCTTCGTCCAATAGCGGCACCGGTCTGCTTCCGGGTCCCACAAAGCCTGTCACCCCACTGATATTCCGTACAATGTGCCAGGTTTCATCGGTCATACACATCTTCACGAAAACATAGCTGGGGTAGAGCTTGACTTCCACTTCTCTTTCCTTGCCGTTTTCCTTCTCCACCACCGTTTCCACAGGAATGGTGCACTCAAAAATCATGTGGCCCATATTCCGGTTCTCCACAATCTTTTCCAGGTTCGCCTTTACCTTGTTTTCGTATCCGGTGTAAGTATGCACTACATACCAACGAGGCCCCAAGTTCTCAAAACTGCTGTTCTCTGCCATAACTTTCTCCGATCAGACAACCACATCCGCAAAATGTTTGTACAAACTCACAAGCCAGTCCATTACAGCTGTACGGAACAGCGCATCAAAGCCGGCAAAAATTGCAGTGGCGACAATGATCACAACCACTGTGATTACCGTGTTCTGAACGGTGGAAGGAAGGGATGCCCAAACAATTTTCTTCCTTTCGCTCTTGCATTCCTTGAAGAATTTGCCTATCTTTTTGAAAAAGCCAGGACGCTTCTCCTTGGGCTTCGTATCCTTGGGAGCGGTCTTTTTGGACTCTTCGGAAACGGAAGCCTCTCCGGTCTTCTTGCTTTCTTCTGCCATAACCGTCCCTCCTTATTTGCTTTCCTTGTGAAGAGTGTGTTTCCGACAGAACCGGCAGTACTTATTCATCTCAAGTCTATCGGGGTCATTCTTCTTATTCTTTTTGGTCTCATAGTTCCTTTGCTTGCACTCGCTGCAAACCAGAGTAATCTTAACCCTCATTTCGGCACCTCCTGTAAATTTGGAAAAATCTAGAGTTTTTTACCTCCCTCAAGGGCGCTTCCGACGCCAAAATGCGTACAGAAAAAAGACCTCGCCACAGAGGTGAGGCTATTGTAGCATCTTTTTCGGCGCTTGTCAAGTGTTTTTTTGAAGGTTTTTCCTGATTTTAGACTTTTTTACGGCTTTCCGCCCCGGTTAAACAAGGTTTTTTAAGAAATTTTCTCTTGACAGTCCCCCTCTATAGCCTATAATGCAACTGTCGACCGGGTCTTTCCCTTCCCGAAGCCTCTCTGTGTCCGGTATATTTTCTCCCCTCTTCATTATAAAGACGGCAAAAAAAGTCGAGAAATTCTTTTCTTCATCGGGTAAAATGAAGGAGCGTCAAAAAGGAGTTAAAAGGCATGACAGAACAGATTCTGGCGGTACAGCGTATGCAGGACTATATCGAAGAGCATCTGGAGGAAAAGATCGGAATTGAGGAATTGGCACGGGTCTCCCTGTTCTCCCCCTGGCATTCCTACCGTCTTTTCCGGTCTTACATCGGGCTGACACCCTCCGAATATATCCGGCGTCTGCGGCTTGCAAAAGCGGCTCTGCGTCTCAAAAAGGAGCATCTCCGCATTACCGATGCGGCTCTGGACTTCGGCTTCGGCAGTGTGGACGGATTCACAAGAGCCTTTCACCGGGAATTCAAGATGTGTCCCGGCACCTACGCCGCTTCCCCTGTTCCCATCGCCCTCTTTGTTCCTTATGGTGCAAAATTCAGAGCTTTGAAAAAGGAGCCGATACCTATGGAAGGACACAATACGGTTTTTATTCAGAAGATCCGCAAACCTCTGCGAAAAGTTCTTGTGAAATACGGAATTCAGGCTATGGACTATTTTTCCTACTGCGCCGAGGTGGGTTGCACTGTGCGGGGCATACTGCTGAGCATGGATTCTCTTTGCGGCGAGCCGGTATGCCTGTGGCTGCCGGAAAAATACCGGAAGCAGGGAAGCTCAGCCTATGTGCAGGGCGTGGAAACCGCCCTGGATTACAGCGGAAGGGCGCCTGACGGTTTTGGGGTTCTGACGCTTCCCGAAGCAGAGTACCTGATGTTTCAGGGCGAACCCTTTGAGGAAGAAAACTATTGTCAGGCAATCTCGACTGTCGAACAGGCCATGGACAGATACGATCTGTCTGTTCTGGGATATTGTTGGGATGAAGAGAATCCCCGAATCCAGCTGGAGCCAAAGGGACAACGGGGATATATCGAGTTCCGGGCCGTCAAGCCCACAGGGAAGCAAGGTTAAGACGCAAACCAAAGACAGAAGCACAGGCACAAGGCTGCCTCTGAATCTTCAAAGTGTGTCTGGATGCAGCTTTGCCGAAGAGCAAAGAAGAACCAAGAATCCCATTTGCGGCAATACTGCGTACCGGATGTTGGGAAAATTTTCAGAGGCATCCATAAGAAAGGAGTGTTCAGAATGAGTTCTATATGCGGAGCAAACTGCAACGAATGCACCATGAAAGAAAATTGCAAAGGCTGCGCCGCCACCTGCGGCAGTCCCTTCGGCGGCAGGTGCATTGCCGCCGAATACATCCGGGTCGGAGGCAGGGGGGCCTACGGTCTTTTCAAGAAAAATCTGCTTGCCGAGGTGAACGAGCTGTTGAGGTCGATCGGCATTCCCGAAGCCACGGCGCTTTACGAGCTTTCCGGAGAATTTGTGAATCTGGCCTATCCTCTGCCCAACGGGCCGGTCCGGTTTTTAGAGGATAAAAACATTTATTTGGGCACCCAGATCGAATTCGCCGACATCGGTATCTGCTACGGCGTGGTGGCGGACATGGGCTTTATCCTCGTTTGCAGCTACAGTGTAAATGGCAACGATCCGGAGCTTCTTCTTTACAAAAAAAGATGGGAAGAGCATCTCTCCTCTTAGAAAAAATCTTCCGCCGTCTTCACTGAAGAAAGCGCTTTCAAAAAAGGGGCTGTTAAAAAGCTCAATGTTTTTTACAGTCCCTCAAAAATGCCGATGGAGATTCCGGCATTTTGAGGCGATCTCGGTGGGTTTGACCCTTGATTGGCGGTCATCGGAGGTGTAAAAGAACTCGGTCAGAGTTTTTTTACACCTCTTTTCCTTTTTCCGGGTTTCAGCGGATGGAAACGAAGAGGCGGGGTGCCGTTTAAATTTTTTCACCGACTGCCGCTTTTCTTCAGAAGATTCTCTTGCACTTTAAGAGAAAATATGGTATACTATCTATATGTATCGTCTTTGAGAGGAATTTTCCGCAAGATTTTCGGAATCCTCTGTCGAAGTCAATAAAGCCGACCGAAGGAGAATACCGCTTTGTTCGATGTTTTGATTATCGGCTGCGGCGTGGTAGGTGCTGCCACAGCCTACGCCTTATCCAAATACCAGGTGAAGATTGCTCTCATAGAAAAAGAAAACGATGTGGCATTAGGCGCCAGCCGCGCCAACAGCGCCATTATTCACGCCGGATTTGACCCGGAAGAGGGTACCCTGATGGCCAAGCTGAATGTAAAGGGATGCCGGATGGCAAAGGATCTGTGCAGAAAGCTGTCGGTTCCCTACCGGGAAAACGGCTCCCTTGTGCTTTCCTTTTCGCCGGAGGAAGACCGGACGATTGAGAAGCTCTGCCAAAGAGGGTTAAAAAACGGTGTGCCCGATCTGCGGATCGTGGAAAAAGAAGAACTGCACCAGATGGAGCCTGCCCTCTCGGAGGGTGCTTGTCGGGCCCTGTATGCGCCCCACTCCGGCATTGTTTCCCCCTGGGACTACACCCTGGCTATGGCGGAGGTGGCGGTGAAAAACGGAACCGAGCTTCACCTTTCCACCAAGGTCATCGGCCTTGAAAAGCTTTCGGACAGCTGGATGGTGCACACCGACCGGGGAGATTTTGAAAGCCGTTATGTCCTCAATTGCGCCGGCGTGCATTCGGCTGAAATGCACAATCTGGCGGCCGAGCCGGATTTCCGGATCATTCCCTGCCGGGGGCAATACTATGTTTTGGACAAATGCGAAGGAGCCCTCTGCACACGCACTCTCTTTCAGTGCCCTTCGGCCCTTGGCAAGGGCGTTCTTGTATCCCCCACTGCCGACGGGAACCTGATCGTGGGGCCGGATGCGGTGAACATTGAGGACAGCGAAGACACCTCCACCACCGCCGAGCAGTTGGCCTTCATACGCCGTGCGGCCGAAAAAACCACCGACAAAATCAACTATCGGAATTCCATCCGAAATTTTGCCGGCGTCCGCGCCAACAGCGACCGGAAGGATTTCATCATTTCCTTTGCGGAAAAAGGCTTTTTGGACATTGCCGGCATCAAGTCCCCCGGACTGACCGCCGCACCGGCCATTGGAGAGTATGCCGCAGAGCTTTTGGAAAAAGACGGGCTGAATCTCACGCCCAAGGAGCACTATGACGACCGTCGGAAGGTGGTCCGTTTCAAAGAGCTTCCTCCCGAAGAAAAGAACAGGCTCATCCGGGAAAATCCCCTGTATGGCAGAATCATCTGTCGGTGCGAAACCGTGACGGAAGGGGAGATCGTAGACGCCATCCACAGCGTGATTCCGGCCACAACCGTGGACGGAGTCAAGCGCCGGTGTTCCGCCGGAATGGGCAGATGCCAGGGCGGCTTCTGCGGCCCCCGGGTGGTGGATATTCTGGCAAGGGAGCTGGGCGTGGAACAGACGCAGATCCTGAAGGACAAAGACGGAAGCTATATGCTGGATTCCAAGCTTTGAGAGGTACACATGAGAGATTTGATTATCATCGGAGCAGGTCCTGCCGGACTTGCCGCTGCCTGCAGCGCCTACGAAAATGGGGTAAGGGACATCCTGCTCATCGAACGGGATCGGGCCTTGGGCGGTATTCTGAATCAGTGCATTCACAACGGCTTCGGGCTTCAGCGTTTCGGAGAGGAACTGACCGGCCCGGAATATGCCGGAAGGTATATAGAAATGCTGAAAAGCACCTCGGTGGAGGTTTGCTCCGACACCATGGTGCTGGAGTTGAAAAAGGATCGGACGGTTTGCGCCGTCAACGGAGAAAAGGGCTATTTTGAAGTCCGGGGCAAAGCGGTCATTCTGGCCATGGGCTGCAGAGAGCGTACAAGAGGTGCCATTTCCATTCCGGGCAAACGCCCTGCCGGCGTGTTTACGGCAGGAGCCGCTCAGCGGTTTCTCAATATCGAGGGCTTCCTTTGCGGCAAGCGGGTGGTCATTCTGGGTTCGGGAGACATCGGGCTCATCAGCGCCCGGCGCATGACCTTGGAGGGAGCCAAAGTCCTGGCCTGTGTGGAGCTCATGCCCTATTCCAGCGGACTGCAGCGCAATATTGTTCAGTGTCTGGAGGATTTTGACATTCCCCTGTACCTTTCCCACACCGTGACGAAAATTCACGGCGACCGGAGAGTGACCGGAGTGACCATACAAAAAGTGGACGAGCAGAAGAATCCCATTCCCGGAACCGAAATGGACTTTGAATGCGATACCCTGCTTCTGTCCGTCGGACTGATTCCCGAAAATGAATTGACCAAAGGCGCCGGTATCCGGATCGATCCCCGCACAAACGGTCCGGAGGTTTACGACAATCTGGAAACCTCCGCGGAAGGCATTTTTGCCTGCGGCAATGTGGTACATGTACACGATCTGGTGGACTATGTTTCAGAGGAATCGGCAAGGGCGGGTGCCGGGGCCGCCCGGAGGATCGCAGGAAACCCGCCCGAAGCCTCCGGCATTTCCGTGGAAGCCGGCAATGCAGTGTCCTATGTGGTTCCCCAGCATATACGGAACAGTGAGGATGAAAAAACCGTCCCCCTCTTTTTCAGGGTCCGCAGGATGCTGAAAAAGGTCCGCATTGAAATTTCCGACGGAAAGAACCTGCTTGCTTCCTACCCGAGAGAATATATGGCTCCGGGTGAAATGGAGAAATTGTTTCTGCCGAGAAAGCTTCTGCAAGACTGCACGAGAATTGTGGTCTCCATCCGGGAATAATCTTTTCGGAAGCGGGGCATTTTTACCGACTCCTCTAAAAAAAGCAGGAGGAATTGACACATGAAAAAGCTGATTTGCATTATTTGTCCAAGAGGCTGTCCTTTGGAAATTGACGAAAGCACCCTGGAGGTTCGGGGAAACTCCTGCCCGCGGGGAAAGATATACGCCGAAAGCGAGCTGACCCAGCCCGTGCGGACGGTAACCACCACTGTCGCTATTGAAGGCGCCGCAATCCCCCGCTGTCCGGTGCGCACGACCCTCCCGGTTCAAAAAGCGCTGGTGGGCAGGATCGTCCGGACGATGAAGGGGGTGACCCTCCGAGCGCCTGTGCATATCGGGCAGATTGTAGCCCGGAATGTTCTGGATTCCGGAGCGGATATAACGGTGTGCCGGGATCTCTGATCTTCAAGGACTTCGGCACTCCCGCAGGAATTCCCGAAAAATCCCGTACTTCCTGTAAGAAATCGGGCTTCACGGCAAACGAGAAAGAAAGGGGCTGTTCCCCGGTACCGGGAACACGCCGTCAGAACCTTATTATATGGATATGGAAACAACAAAATTCAGAACCTGGGCAGAAGTGGATTTAGATGCCCTGTTAGCCAACCACCGGGCCGTGAAGGCACACTTGGGCAAGGACACCCAGCTTTGCGCCGTGGTGAAGGCCGACGCTTACGGACACGGTGCCGTGCGGGTAGCCCATCTGCTGGAAAAGGAGACCGACTACTTCGCCGTGGCTATGGCAGAGGAAGCCTTTGAACTGCGCCGGGCAGGGATAAAAGCACCCATTCTCATTCTGGGATTGGTGCCCGAAGAGCAGTTTGTACCGCTTATAAAAGAAAACATCACCCTGACTCTCGCCACCTACGAGGAAGGAAAGACCCTTTGCAGGGCGGCAGAAAAAGTCGGGAAACCGGCAAAAGTGCATCTGGCTCTGGACACCGGCATGGGGCGCATCGGATTTCTTCCGGGAGAAGGGTCGAAAAAGGAAATCCAAGAGCTTTCCTCTTGCAAGGAACTGGAGATAGAAGGTATTTTTTCCCACTTTGCGGGAGCGGATGAGGAAGACCTGTCCTTTGCAAAGGAACAGAACAAACGCTTTGACGCTTTTGTAAAGGAGTTGGAGCGCCTTGGGATCCACCCGCCGATCCTGCATCTCTTCAATTCTGCGGCGATCTGCAATTTTAAAGGACACTATGGCATGGCAAGAGAGGGATTGATCCTTTACGGTCTTGCCCCCTCCGAAGCGGTGCGGCCCAATCTTCTGCCGGTAAAACCGGTAATGACCCTGAAATCCCGCATCGTCCAGATCAAAAGGGTTCCGGCGGGCACGCCGATTTCCTACGGTTCCACCTTCGTTACCCCCACCGAAATGAGAATCGCCACCGTGGCCGTGGGCTACGGAGACGGCGTCCCCAGACTTCTTTCCAACCGGGGAGAAATGCTGGTGCGGGGAAAACGGGCAGGAATTCTCGGAAGAGTCTGCATGGACCAGCTGCTTCTGGATGTTAGCGATCCTTTTTTTGACACTCTGGAAACCGGAGAAGAGGCGGTTCTTTTCGGCTTTGACCACGGAAATTACTTAGACAGCGGTGAACAGATGGAAAAATGCGGCAGTATCAGCTATGAATTGCTGTGCAATGTGAACCGACGGGTGCCGAGAGTCTACATTCAGAACGGACAAATCGAAAGTATTGCCAACATTCTGCCGGAAGAAGTATGAATACAAAAGATAAGGAAAAAAACGACATGAAGACAATCCTCGAAACCTTGAGTGCTTTCTGCGGACAGGCCTTTGCCGCCTGCGGATACCCGGAAGAATTCGGCGCAGTCACCGAATCGGACCGCCCGGACATCTGTCAGTTTCAGTGCAACGGCGCCATGAAGGGTGCCAAGCTCTATAAAATGCCCCCCTTCAAAATTGCCTCCGCCGTGGTGGAAAAACTGCAGGGGGTGCCGGCCTTTGAAAAGGCGGAAATGGCCATGCCCGGTTTCATCAATCTGACCCTGAACAGCGGGTGGCTTTCGGAATTCGTCAATGAGACCCATCGGGATGAATACAAAGGAATCCCCCAGACGCTGAAAGGACAAACCGTGCTGGTGGACTACGGAGGACCCAATGTGGCCAAGCCCCTGCACATCGGACATCTTCGCTCGGCGATCATCGGAGAATCGGTCAAGCGGATCGCCAAAGCCGCAGGAGCGAACGCCATCGGAGATATTCACCTGGGAGACTGGGGCTTGCAAATGGGACTCGTCATCACCGAACTGAAGGAGCGCCACCCGGATTGGCCCTGCTTTTCCCCCGATTTTGACGCCGAAAAGGAACCCATTCCTCCCATTGCCATTGAAGAATTGAACGAAGTGTACCCCTGCGCCTCCGCCAAAAGCAAAACGGATGCAGCCTTCTCCGCCGCCGCACACGAGGCCACGGTGCGTTTGCAGAAGAAGGACCCCGGCTTCTATGCGCTCTGGAAGGCCTTTATGGCCGTTTCCAAAGCCGATATGAAAAAAATCTACGACCGCCTGAATGTGAGCTTTGAATACTGGTACGGGGAATCCGATGCCGAGGACTATGTGGACGCTCTGCTTGAAGTTCTGCAAAGCAAGGGTCTGTTGGAGGAAAGCGACGGTGCCAAAGTGGTACAGGTCTCCAACGAGGAGGACACCGCTCCCATGCCGCCGGTCATTATCAAAAAATCCGACAATTCCAACATCTATGCCACCACCGACTTGGCTACCATGATCCAACGCCGCAAACTCTTTGACCCGGATGCCCTTTGGTATGTGGTGGACAAGCGCCAGGGACTGCATTTCACCCAGATTTTCCGGTGCGAAAAATTGGCGGGACTTTTGAAGGACGGCTGCTCCTGCGAGCATCTGGGCTTCGGCACCATGAACGGCGCCGACGGCAAGCCATTCAAGACCAGAGACGGAGGCGTAATGCAGCTGACCGGGCTTTTGGACACAGCCTATGAAAAGGCTTTGGCCAATCTGGAGCCCTCCAAGTTTCAGAGTCCGGAACATCGGCAGCAGGTTGCCGACCGGTTGTCGGTGGCTTCCATCAAGTTCGGAGATCTGATCAACAACCGCAGCAAGGATTATATTTTTGATTTTGACCGCTTTCTCTCCTGCGAGGGCAAGACCGGAGCCTATTTGCTCTACACCATCACCCGAATCACCAGCCTTCTGAAGCGCACTTCCGAAGAAGTGCCGACGGAATTGGATGCTTCCCTCTCCCTGACACCGGCGGAAACCGCTTTGCTTCTCTGCCTTTCTTCCGCTTCGGAGAGCTTCAAAAAAGCCCTTGCCGAGCGGGCGCCCAACTACATCGCCGAAGCGGCGTACAGCATTGCCTGTGCCTTCTCGACCTTTTACCATGATGACCGGATTCTTTCGGAGGAGGACCCTCTGAAACGGAAGAACCGTCTGGCTCTTTGTGCTCTGACCAAGGAACGAATGCTGTTCTTGACCGATCTTCTGGCCATCCAGACCGTGGATGTGATGTGAAACTAAATAAGGGGGCTGTTAAAAAACTCGATGTTTTTTACAGCCCTCAAAAATGCCGGTGCGGATTCCGGCATTTTTGATGCGATCTTGATCGGTTTTGCCCTCTATTTTGTAGAAATTTCGGCGGATGTTGCGGCAAAATGACGGCTGAAAGCCGTCAAGACCAATGTCATCGGGGATGTTAAAAAACTCTTTCGGATTTTTTAACATCCCCTTGCTGTTTCGTTAATTTTCTACCGGCAGAACCGATGGTTCTTCCTTTTTCCGGAAGATTTCAGGAGCGGTGTGAAAGCCGAAATAATTGTTATAGACAATCATATCCGCCGTGTCATACATCCGGTATACAATGTCATATTCCGGTGAGTTCCGATCCAGTTTTCCCACAATGGCACCGTTTGAAAGTACCGTATAGTTTCTTTCGGTATTCAGCAAAACCCGACCCATTGCAAAAGAGTACTCCTCCTTCGGCACACCCAAAAGGTAGAGAAGAGTAGGAAGAATATCGACCTGTCCGCCGACCGTATCCACCGTCCGGTGGGCAGTGGCGCCCGAAGGATCGTAAATGATCAGCGGAACGGTATAATACTCTTCGCTGTCCAAAAAGGCATACTCCTCGTTCTCCTTGGCCAATTTCTCGGCCTCCGTGGGATAGTACTTGTGAATACCGGTGTGGTCTCCGTAAATCAGAACCACCGTGTTCTCCAAAAGCCCTTCCCTTTCGGCCGTATCCAAAAACTGTCCCAATTGAGCGTCCACATAATGCAGACAGTTCAGATACCCTCCTACATAGTCCGCCTTCCTTTTCTCCCCGGTCCCTTGGGGAAGCACCAGCTGTTCTTCGGGAAGGTCCTCAAAAATGAAGGTATACGGCATATGACTGGAGCACAGCACTGTATGGGTAAACTGCTTTTTTTGGGGATCGTTCCGGCGCAATTGCTCCAGAACCTCGTTCAGCGTATAAGAATCCGCCACATAATTGTAGAGATAGTCCTTCTCGTTTTCTGAACGAAGCAGATGAAAATTGCAGGAAGGATCCTGCTCATCGGTCACATACCCGAAAACACTCTTGTAGACTTTTTCGTAAGGCCAAACGCAATTCGGTCCTGAACCGTTATAACATACCGTGTTGTATCCCTTTTCACGCAACAGCGCCGGCATAGAGGGAAGCGTTCTGTTGGAATAGTAATAGAAGAAAATATCAGTGGTGGGCAAAATGGAGGTGTTGATCATCAGATCGCAATCCGAACTGTTCCCCGATTTCACCTGATCGTATATTCTCGTGAAGCAGAATGAAGATGCGCTTTTCTCCATCAGTCGGTTCAGATTCGGCGTAATCTCTTTTCCGTTGATCCTCTGCCCCAGAACGCACTGCTCAAAGGACTCCAGTTGAATCAGCAAAACGCTTTTTCCTTCATACATTCCGGCAAATTCATTATCTGCAAGTTGCTCTGCATTATATCCGTAAAATTCTTCAATCTGAGAATATTTCTCCTCCGGAAGATGATCCGGTATCTGATGGTCACTGCACGCAGATTGCAAAGTTTCCACAAGGTCTATAGCATGGTATCCGATAGGCGTGAAATAAAAGGCATAATCCTTCTGATAGGGCGCATTGAATATCTGTCGGTAAGCCTTTGAAATTCCTTCTGAAAAATTCATCAAATGCAGCAGAGGCAAAAGGGCCAAAGCCAGCACACACGCAGAAAAGCAGAGAGAAAAATGGCCCAAACGGGAACGAAGAAGCCTTCTTCCAAAGCCTTTGCTCTTCTCCTGAAGAAGGAATATCTCCTTCCATTTTTCCTGTATTTTTTTTAAAAAAGCCGTTCTCTTTCTGTCGGTTCTTGGTTTCTCTTCCGAAAGCTCGCCCGGTTGCTCCCCCAAGTCTCCCTCCGGTGATTGCGCTCTCTTTTTCTTTAAAAAATGCCGTATCAGCTTTAAGGCAAGAATCAGAAGATAGTCTAAATAAAAAAGTATATCGTAAATCGAAAAGGTATCAATCACCGAGCGCAGGCTCAAATGTCCCTGCTCCGTGGCGCCTTCAACCAGAAGCAACAAACCGACCGAGGGCATCTCGGCACTGCTCCGGTAATAACAGGCATCGACCACACACAAAACGGTGAAAACCACGGAAACAATCACCGTCAGCCGTAATTTATTCTTCTCTTTTTTGAAAAGCAGTCCGGGGGACAGCAGAAGTCCTTCCACCAATAGCCCGAAAAAGATTCCGAAAACAATACGCCACCCGCCCTCAATAAAAGAAGGACGGTAATGATTGTTCCCCCAGAGGAAGCTCTGCAACAACAGATTTTTCAAAAACATCCCCCAGAAGAGAATCGGGAAAAACAGCCGGACGGAAGAGGTATTTTCTATATATTTCAGAATCCTTTTCATAACTCACACTTCTCTCTCGGTTAAAATCAGATTTCTGCTTTTCAGTATAGCATAAAAAACAAAAAAATGCAAGAAATTTTCGCTGTCGACAAAGGAGAAAGCCACTGTTCGACAAAGGAGAGAGCAGAATTGCGGTAGCTTTGTTCGTCACTGAAAAAGCACAGACCGCACCGCCGCCGGCAGCCTTCCCAAAGGCCCCGATTCCTTGCCCGGATCTCAAATGGAAACACAAACCAAGGGGCTACAGCAGACGAGAAGTCGCCATAGCCCCTTGCGCATTCTTTTTTAATCCTTAATCGAGTTTATGCCATATTGTCCAACAGACAGGTCACATCGGCAATGTTGATAGTGCTGTCTTTGTCAATATCCCCAACACCGTCTTCCAAAGAGATCGCACCGGATAAATAGTCCAGCAAGGTAGACACATCGGCGATGGAAACCATGCCGTCACCGTTTACATCGTAAGGATCCCGTGCGGGTGCTTCCCCTTCCTTGGCAGAAATGTCAGCCACGCAGGCCCATGCGCTACCCTGCCAGGAAGTAATCACCACCTTGATGGCATCTCCTTCCACACTCTTGTCCAGCGTTACCAGGCTGCCGCCGTCTGTGCCGGTCATCGCCTTGACTCCGGAAGCAACCAGCGTTTCCACGCCGTTATTCACCACATAAATGTCATAGGTTCCGCGGGAACCGTCTTCATTGGTGGTGGTTCCTTCATCCTTGCACTGCACGAAAATTTCACTGACATAGGTCCTGACATTGAAATTCACCGTTACAGACTGCTCTACGCTCGCATTGTAATTGCTTCCGCAAACGGTCGTCTGATTGCCGTCCAACACATTGGCCGGAGCGTTAATGCTGCCAAAGCTCGTAAATCCGGTGCAGGTGGCCGAAGACAGATAGATATTTCCGTTCTCATCGGCAGCAGGCTGTTCCACAACCTCCTTGTTCTCGTCAGCGCAGGGCTTTGCCATCATATCGGCCACGCAAGCCCAACCGGGTCCATACCAACTGGTGATCACCGCCGTGAGGCTCTGACCCCTGTAGGCCTTATCCAATTTTACGGTATTGCCTCCGTTGGGTCCGGTAATGGCTTTCACACCGGAAGCAACCAGGTTCTTACCCACATACAGATCATAGGTACCGTAGGAGCCGTCCTCGGCAGAAGAGGTACCCTCATTCTTACACTGAATGAAGATCTCATCAATCAGGTATTCTTTCGCATAATTCACGGTTATAGCCTGTCTCACCGAAGCATTATAGCCGCTTCCGCAAACGGTATTCTGATTGTTGTCCAACACATTGCTCGGATCGTTAAGGCCGTTGCTAAACATGGTAAAGCCAACGCACTCCGCGCCCGATCCGTAAAGATACCCATTGGAGTCGCAATCGGAGGAAAGAAGCTCCATGTCAAAGATCATTCCGCCGTTTTTGTTTCCGATCTGTACACAGATCGTATTCTCGCCGTCCTGCAGAGCAGAAGGATCCAGGGAAACCAGCGTGTAAGTGCTGTCTTTATACCCGCTTGCCGTCCAGACCTGTTTTCCGTTCAGATACACGATCGGGTCCTCATCATAGATGATGTTCATGACGAGATTAACGAGTGCTGCTGCATTTTCAACCGTAAAGGTCTTGCGCAGAAACAAAGTGAACCGACCGTAAGGAAGCTTGGTGTTTGCAGTGCTGCTGGTATACCAGGCACCGGCAAAAGGAGCCTGTCCTTCAACCCATTCAGCTGTGTCGGTCTTGTCCAGCCATCCGTCGGGAGCCGCTACATAATCCTCGTCCGCTCCGATTTCCGTACAAATGTACTCCCAGTTATCCCCTTTGTTCACGAAATAAGTGGTGGTAGAGGAGGATTCCGCCTGCGCATTGAAAATGAACAGCATCGTGAAAACGCTCATCAACAGCACGCATGCCAAAATTGCCGAAATTGCTTTTTTCATGGTATTCTCCTTGTCTTGAAATTATTAAGAGATGCGGAAAAAGGTGCACTTTTTCCTTTATTCGCCCCCATCCTCCTTCATTATATCATGCCAGCTTCAAACTTTCAACTATTTTTACACTTTTTTCATACACATTTCCTACTGACTTTTTGACCTTTTCTACAAAAAAACAGGCACAGGAAGCACGCGCTCCTGCGCCTGTTTTTCTGATTTTATTCGGTTGCCTCCGCCGGTCTTGCATTGCCCTCTTCGTCGTAGTAAGGTTCAATCATATATCTATCGATCACTTTGTAGGAGGCATAGTAGCTGGTAAACATCCCGAAGCCAAAGAGAATGATCAACGGCAGGAGCACGCCCACCGACAAGAGGATCCCCGACGCCATGAACAGATACATAATGTACAGCGCCGCACATTGCCCCAGAAGCGCCATGAAATTCCTCTTGAAGCCCAGGAAGGCAAAAATCACCGAATTCTTGATGATCCGAAAAACACCAAGGTCAAAAGTGATAGCCAGCATATACATATACATTCTTGCGAACATATAAATGAAGAGAATCACGATCGAGAAGAAAAAGGATACGGTGAAAAAGAAGCTGGAAAGATAATTCAGATAGAAGGTGGAAATATCAAAAATCAGCACGCAAAGGAACAGCAGGTCCAGAATGCCCAGAACCAGTCCCTGTTTCCAGTTCTTTTTGATCGTTTGGAAAAAGTCGGAAAAGAGAAAGACCGGCTCCCCCCGTATGGCGCTACGCAGAATTTTGGCGCATCCGCAGTTTACCAGGCCGAAGGTGATAAACAGCAAGCAGGTCAAGGCGATGAACAGAATCAGCATCGGCTTGTTGAATTCATTTTCCACCACCGGCGTGCCGCTGACCCCATAGAACAGCGAAGAAAGAGGGGTCGGATCGCTGTGGGCAAGGGCCCCGTACAGATTGGAGAAGCCTAAGGTCTGGGGAGCAAGAGACTTATCGCTGATCACCCCCGTAAAGAGCGCCAGTCCGAAAAACATGGGGAAATTGCCCAGAACAAAGAGCAGGTTCACCGAGCAGATGGTAGACAACTTCCGCCCCAACAGCTTGAAATACCCCTTGAAATTCAATTTTGCCACATCCGCATCTGCTTTGGCGTCCTTTTTGTTCGTATCCCGGTTCAGCAGATTATACAGATTCCATTTCTTTTTCGCCATTTTTTATTTTCCTTCCAACATTGAGCATTGGACCCCTTAAAAAATTCCCCCCCGGTTCAGGAAGTGAGTAACCGCATAGTCACCCCTCTTAAAAGATAAAAAAGAAAGACCAACCCGGTAAAAAACAACTGGTCACCCGCATACCGAAGGGTCGCCTTCCTGCGCACCCCCTTTTTGGCCGCCGCAAGATACAATTCTCCGAGCCTCGCCATGGAATTCAAACAGCAAAGGCTCAACGCTTCAAAAGCCAGCACCGCCACCGCCCACAACCGGGAAAAAGCATCCCCCGGAAGAGCCTTACACAGCGCCCCCACAAAGCATCCGGACAGTGCGCAACGGAAGGAAAGCAGGAGCACATTCCCTTCCCTCCCAAAGAGAAAAAAACCGGAGAGGAAGAAAAACAGGCAGGGCAACCCCTGAAAAAGCAACGCAAAAAACAGTGCTCTTGCGGAAAATTCCGCCGGAAACGCATGGGCAAAGCCGCCTGAAAGCCCTTTGAGCGTCTGGGTTTCCAAAAAGCAGACCCCGTACACAGCACCCAGCGCCAGCGCCGCCAGAAAGAACCACTGTTTCTTGCCGAATTGCCACATCACTCTGCTCATGTTCATCCCCCCTCGGGGAATTCTATGAACCGGCAAAAAATTCTATGCTTTCCTATTATAGCACAGCTTTCCGAAAAAGAAAAGAGTTTTTTTGCAATTTGTCAAAAAGCGGTCTCTGCGAACAAACAGAACCCGGCTCCCCGGAAAGACGAAGAAGCCACAGCACTGACTCTTCCGGCGCCTTTCTTCGCCTGCGGTTGAGCGAGACTTCCGTTTTCCTGTTTCTGCAATAAATATCCCCCGTTTTACGGGGGGATATTTATTGTAATCGAAAACCACGCCATAGTGGCGTGGTTTTCGATTACAAAAAAACCGCAACGAAAAGCTGCGGTTCAAAAAAAGCAAAAAGCCTTTGAACGATAGCTCTCCACATTTCTGTGACAGTCTGTAAGATGTTCTCCCACAGCCCAGCCTGAAGAAGATTTCCGGTTCTTCCCGCTTCGGCAGGGTTCCCTTTCGCCGCACGCCCTCCGGGGGCTTTTTGCACGGCTACTCTTGTTCCCTGCGCCTCTATCTTTGTTCTGTATGTTCTGTATATCCTCTATGATTCCCCGCATCAAGAGCCGGGGAAGTTTTTTATAGCGCCATTATAATCATCTGTCCGGCATTTGTCAAGAACTTTTTTTAAAAAAATGAAAAACATTCTGTTCTGAAAGCAGAACCGGAAAATTTCCAAAATACGCGGACTGCACCGGAAGGCCTTTGGGTGCTTTCGGCTGAAAGCTCTTCCCTGCCCGTTTTTAAAAAGTCCCGTTCTAATTCCGACACTCCTGCCCCCCAAAAACACCGGAGACAATTTTCCCCATGCCGTTCCGTATATGGACGGCATGCTGTTTTTTCGGATGTTTTTCCTCAAACAGACGATCTTATCCGCAGATTGATTACCGCATCGGCGCAGAATTATTCCTTGCACAGAAATCCGACCAATTCCTCTGCCAGCTTCTTGATTTCAAAATCGGTGGTGTTGATGCACAGGTCGTAGTGGGAAATATCCTCCCATTTTTGTCCGGTAAAATAGCGATAATACTCTCTTCTGCCCTTGTCAATGTCCTCAATGTGCCGTGCCAACTGCCTGTCGGTCATCTCTGCCTCTTCGGGAGTTGCCTTTCGGCGACAACGGGCAATTCTGCCGGCCATATCCGCATAGACAAAAATGCGCAGCGGCTTTCTGTCTCTCAGAATATAATCGGCGCAACGACCGATGATCACGCAGTCGCTTTTGTCCGCCAGCTCGGTGATCAGGGCATGCTGTTCGCCAAAGATCTTAGACTGAAAATCCACACGCTGAAGAGGCTGGGTCATGAAGGAGCGCCCGATGGTGATGGGATAATAGACGATGGGCTTTTTCTCCACGATATTATTCACATATTCGGTGGCAAGTCCGCTCCTGGTGGCAATTTCGGTAATGATTTCGCTGTCATAGTAGGCTATACCCAGCATTTCTGCCAGGCGTTTGCCCAATTCCCGTCCGCCGCTGCCGAATTGACGGTTGATCGTGATGATTCTTCCCATAAGAACCCCCCTTTTCCAATATTTTATGATTTCAATAGCAGAGCCTCCGCCTTTCAGTAGGGCAACAGGCCGAAATCCATTTTCAGTCCGAGGATGCGCCTTAGACTTTCATTTATGCGCTCTTCCGAAAGCCTCCCGGTTTCAAGGGCCTGTTCCACTCCGGCCACCGCCGCCTGAAAATCCCGGGGCATTAAAAGGATGTCCGCCCCGGCTTCTATAGCGCACACGGCAGCCTCGCCGTCATCAAACTGCTGGGTGATAGCACTCATATTCAGAGCGTCGGTGAGGATCACTCCCTGAAAGCCCATCTGCTCCCGCAAAAGCTCCGTGAGAATGGTTCTTGAAAGACTGGCGGGCCGTTCGTCTCCGGTCACTGCGGGCAGAGAAATATGCCCGACCATGATTGCAAAGCATCCCTCCGAAATTGCGTTCCGGAAGGGCAGAAGCTCGCATTCTTCAAGTTCTGCAAGGGTCTTGTTCACATAGGCGGTCTGCGTGTGAGAATCTTCTGCAGTATCGCCATGTCCCGGAAAATGCTTGAAAGTGGGACAGACACCGTTGCTTTCCAGCCCCTTTGCAAGGGCAATGCTCATATCGGATACCAGCTTGGGGTCACTGCCGAAGGAACGGTTGCCGATGACCGTGTTTTCCGGATTGGTCCACACATCCGCCACCGGCGCAAAATCCATATTGAATCCATAGTCTGACAGATACTTGCCGATCTTCCATCCGGCTTCAAACGCCTGCTGGGTCTGCTCGGTCTGGCCCACCTCAAACATGGGTGGCGTCGAAGGTACGGAAAATGCCGGATGATTTCCGATCCGTGCCACCCGTCCCCCTTCTTCATCCAAAGCAAGGAGCAAGGGCACGGAAGAGCATTCCTGCAAATCCTTCAAAAAGTTGGTCGTTCCCTCCGGATCAGACAGGTTGTCCTTAAAAAAAACCAATCCCCCCACCGGATAGTCCTTCAAGCCGGCGGCAACCCCCGCATCCAGAGCCGAAGCGGGAGACAAAGACCCCTTCAGCGCTTCCGGAACCACTACAAAAAGTTGACAGATTTTTTCATGCAATGTCATTTTGGAAAGAAGCTTTTCCGCTTTTTCCTCCTTTGAGTCTTCCGAAGAAAAGGAGCCGGGGGAGAAGTCGGAAGGGATAGAAATACCGGACACAACGGAAGGCTCGGATGCCGCAGAAGGTTCGGTCTCTCTGTCCGTTGAGCCTCCCGTAACCCCGTTGCTGTTCTCTGAAGAGTTACCCTTTGAGCCGTCCGGACCCTGGTTTGCGGTCTTGGCACAGCCCAAAAGCAAAATTCCGCACAGCGTGCACAGGCCGATCGTTTGAAACACTTTTCTGATACTCAAAATCTGTATCTCCTTATAAGGCTTTTCGGTTTTTATTTATAAGGTTATAAGAATTTTCCATTTTTATTTTAGCATATTTTGCATGAGAAATCAACCAAAAACAGTCCCTGCTTTGCAAAAAATATTTTTGAGGCGCAGAGAGAACGGAGCAGAGCCGATTTTTAATTGCTTTTCGGAAAAATCAAAACACCATTGCCACTCGAACTTTGAGAGTTCGGATTTCAATGGTGTTTTTACTGGACACAACCGGAAAGGGCGAAGCAGGGCGGGTAAATGCTCTGTCGTTGTCCTTCCATACCTGCCGGGAGGATGTGCCTCGCTCCCGTTTTCAGAGACGGATTCCGCCATTCCGTTGAAAGGTCGATTTCCTAATATCCTATTGCAATACAGCAATCGTCTCTGCATACGGGAGTATCTTTAACATACCCAACAAACGAAAACATATATGTTTCACCCGATGAAGCCTGGAAGCCGTTACCCAGTACAATAGAGAAAGGGCTGTTGTCGTTTGGCAGATCCACAACTATATTCCGCATGACTTCCGTATAGCTGCCATCCGCATTTTTTCTGCTTATGGTAAGAGTAACTGCCTCAACCTTTTCATACCGCAAGGTTATAGCGGCATCGGTAATCCAACCCGCCTCGAAAACCTTTTCGGAAAGGTCGGCATCAAGGGCACAGACCGTCGTGTCAATACAGTCAAATTCTGCCGTTACACTCTTGGCTGTCGGATTCGAGCTTGACGAAACACCCGGCAAAAGCTCCACTCTGAATGCGCTCCGTCCGCCAACGCTGGTGATGGGCAACGGAGAATAAAGCTCTGACATGAATCCGCCGCTTGCTAACGGGGAAACGGTAATACATCCGTTGTTGCTGTAATACCGGATTCCGTCAATCTCAGCATACGAGCCGTCAGGAAATCCGCCGTCAACCGACAGCTTGATTGCGTAGATGTCATCTTCATATGCCGTATTGACAGTAGGCGTACTGCTTTTGACCGTAAGATTCATCGTACGGTCGGGTGGCTGTGTGCGACGGCAGTTCGGCAGACAGAAATTGACAATTTACTTTTGATTATAAAGTTCTATCAACCTATTTACTTCGTTGAGTATTTCTGTAGAACTGCCAACATATACAACACCGACAGCTGCCAGTCTACTTTTTATAAAGCATATCTCGCTTGTTGTTGATAACTGAAAATAATACGATAAATCATATCTTTCCTTATCTTCGTGCACAAATGAAACCGTACATAAAAGGTCAAAATCAGCAGGTAAATCGTTGCTTTCGTGTGATTTTGTCAAAACAAGCTTATTGACCATATCAAACAATGCAGTCATATCATCGCAACCATAGATTGTCGCATAAGTCGTTGAATATCGGGACAGTTTTAAGTAATCAATATGATAATCGCTCAAAGAGCGTTCATTATCATTCCCAAATATACGCCACTCGTCCGGCGTGCCATCTTTTGTAATTTTACAACCCGTAATAGAAAGGCAAGCAATCAAGACAATAGTTATACAGAAAAATGCTTTTTTCATGACAATAGACGAGCACCTCCCGGAATATCAGTTTATCGCTCTTTTTACCATTAAAGTAATTCGGCTTAATTTCAGTATCCGCGTGCCACCGTTGATGCAAGAAAAAGAGACAACAAGAATACTCCGAATGTAATTCCAAAAATGATATGACCTGCCACCTGTAACTTCTTATAATTTGAGTACTTCAAGCAAGCCACGGAAACGATAACAGAGACTGCAATCAATGCAATCGAAACGGGAAACATAAAGCCAAATACATCAGCGTTTATGTTTTCATACATACTGTGATAAAAATCAACTTGCACGATCACATCAGGGTTGTCTTTGCTGGGAAGATGACCCACCCCGTGAAAAACTTTACAAACCACATTGGGCTCAATCCGAGAGACACCAAAACCTCTCCGATGTTTATTAGTTTTGCTTTGTTCTTCATGGTATGATCTCCTTGAACTTAGATTTATCGATGTCTTATTATACCATAAATCTTCCCGTTTTTCAACTGTTTCCGCTTACATTCCGCCCATGCCCTGATCCATGTCCTGCAGGACATCCTCCAAGGTATAGCCTTCTTCCATGCAGACAAAGCCGAGTCCTTCCACAAATTCGCCTTCATTGTTTTCGGCTATTGATTCACCATAGCCCGCGTAATCAAAAAACTCGTCAATTTCATAAGGCAAGGAACAATCCAGCTTGTTTTCCAGCCACCATGCGCCGAGGTTATTTGCGTCCCGCACACCCGGAGCATACTCGAAAAGCTCCATCGATTCCGCAATCCGGCACACTTCGCAGGAGGTGTTGGCGTTTGCATACAGTACGGCTACCGTAAGTTTGTCCAGGTCCCGGTCAGGTATTTTTGCGGCAGCATGGCATACCTCGTTGAACGCCTCCAAGCCCTCGTCGTTCAGAATACGGTCCATCACTTCGGAGAGCGGTTTCCCGAATCGGCTGCAGCTCATTTGAATGTGGCAATCGTCGAGGCTGTCTGCGCCCAACCGTTCCAATGCAAATTCGATGGAGGATTGCTCACACGGAGGATAGACGAATTCCGTTCTTCCTCCGTGACAGATTGCCACACTGGATTCCTCGGGACCGCCACAGAGATATTCGGGGAAGGTGATGCCGTCGTAGACTTCCTCCCACGGCACTTCATCGTTGATGAACATCAGACCGTAGTCGGTCCAGATGCCGCGCTTGCTGTTCAGCAGGGCGCGACCTTCTTCGGCTCGTTTGGGATCGCGGTATTCCTCGTTGGAACAGCACCCGCCGTGAATATCCATGTAGTGTTCGACTCCTACCGTTTGCATATCCGAGATGTTCTGAATCAGCGTGATCCTGCCGAGATTGAAAGTGTAGTTGATCAGCTGCCTGAGGTCCTGTGTATCAAAGCGGGATGCCGCCGCAAGCAGTTTTCCCATCTCGGTTCCGTCAAAGCTGTCCATCCGTTTGGCGAGGTAGTTCAGCTCATGGATATTTGCGTAAGTACCTTCCATGGATTTCAGTCCTTTGGGACCAACGAGATTATTGATGAAGACCGTAGCTTTGTGTCCGATCTCGTTCTGTTCCGTCAGTCGCATGATCTCATCATCGGAACATGGAAATGATACGGTTTCAATATGGTTTCCGCCTGTCAAAAGGGTTGCTTTGATCTGTGTCATTTACATTCCTCCCATCGTCATGCCGTGGGTATGCGGCATTTCACTGAATTCATCCGAATTGCGGACAAAGTAGCTGTCGCCGCTGTTCCAGAAGTGGACATTCATAATGCCGTCCGGAATCCTGATATCCTGCTGTTCGGCTCCTTCGCCAAGCCCGTCCGAATTCTGACCGGTGATGAATTCCTTGAGTTCCGCTTCTTCATCTTCTGTCAGCGGCTCGGTCAGCGTTGCACGCACTCTGCCGAAGAGGACTCCGTCAAAGCTCTCAAAATCCCATTTCAGCGACTTGATCTTTGCGACCGCCGAATTGCTCCCGTCAAAGTATTCCGCCATGTCGGTGTCGTCACTTGCGGTGTAGGCATCAAACATGGCTTTGATTTCATCGGCATAATTATCCGCAAATCTGCCGTCAAGCTCGCAGTCGGAATCGTAGTCAAGGTCGCCGTATTCGTTGTATTCATAGACCGAGACCGTCAGAGGAAAATAGTAATCCTCGGCCACATACTTCAGCTGAAAGTCCATGACCTTGTGGCAGAGAGAAGAAAGATTGTTCGGGGGATTCTGCGACAGCTCCGCCTTCAGTTTTTCCTTCTGCGCTTGAGGCAATTCCCGATAGAGATCGAGCGCTGTGTTGACGCTGCCGAGGCTGTCTTTGGGTGTAACCAGCGCCGTGAGTTCATTTTCAAAGTCACTCTCGCCGAAGAGCTTCACTTTGATATAGTCTTCTTCCTCGTCCGAGCAGGGGATGATGTATGCCGGAGTTCTGACACCGATCCGACTCAAAGAGCCTGCAAGCTCCATTCGGGAGGTCGGCAGTTCAAGGACGGCGGTCTGATCGTTTCTTGTGATGATTGCTTTCATGTTCGTTTTTTCCTTTCGTATAGAATTCATAGATTTCTTTGTCGTTTTCATTGAGGACGGGGGAGCGCGTGCGAATCTTATCTTCCAGGCAGCAGCACCGGACGGCACGGCATTTCCTGCGCCTGTAGTACAGGCAGTAGCGGCAGTCGCAATCTTCTTTTTTATATATAAATGTAACCGATGACGAGCCTCCTTTCAGGCAGACACAAATATTTAACAAACAAAAATACGAAAAAAGGGCAGAAGGTGCGCAAAAAGCTTTCGCTACGCGAAAGGTCGCACTTTCTGCCCTTAAAAATGGGTACTACGCTTTCACCGCAGGCGAAAGCTGTTCAATATCCTGCAGGGAGCCGTTTTTTTGAAATGATATCTTTTTTTCTGCACTCTATATTCGCAAATCTCATGGTTGCGAAAAAGCGAGGAAACGCGAGAAAAACCCCCGAAATCAAACGACCGTAGATCGTAAGATTTCGGGGACTCGAAGCCATGATATCTTTTTTGGCTTCACTATATGGCTGCGGTACTCGGATTCTGAACCTACTCAAGCCCTTGCGGGCTTGAGTAGGTTCAGATTCGATCGTGTCGATAATCAAAACAAAAAGAGCATCCGATGGATGCTCTTTCTTCTTGGCAGCGGAATAGGGATTCGAACCCCAACAAACAGAGTCAGAGTCTGTCGTGCTACCTTTACACAATTCCGCTATCTGTATATGCGCTCAAACGGAACGCATATATTATTATACTCATTTTTCCAGGTTTGTCAATACGGTATCGCTTTTGTTCACTTTTTTTTCAAACTATTTGTATACGCGCACATATCCTTCCCCGTTACCTGAGGTTTTATTCCCCGGTTTTTTACTATGGCGGAGGAAAGATATCTGACGGATAACAAATACCACCATTCCGACGATCAGTCCGTTTATGACAAACGATCCGGCAGCCCGGAACCAGTCTACCTGATACGCAAACATTCCGCTGAAGGGCTGTATGACCATGTATCTCGGAAATTTATCCGGTAAAAAGACAGTGCTTGTAAACTGATTCAGAAAGGGAAAAGGAAAGCCGTAATTGAGATCTGTCATCTCCTGTGCCGTACCGACCCATTTCGGCATACATACGCTGCCCGCCGTCAGAACAGCCGCCCCTGCGGCTATAAGCAGAACATAAAGCCATTTCCTCGGTTTTTTCACAATATTCCCTCCCCGGGATCATTCAACATCCTGTCTCAGTTTTTCCGCCTGATCGGAAGTGACAAGGGCATCTATCATCTCATCCAGGTCTCCGTTCATAAAAGCCTCAAGCTTATACAGAGTCAGACCTATTCGGTGGTCCGTAACCCTGCCCTGAGGGAAATTATAGGTACGGATACGTTCGCTGCGGTCCCCGGTTCCTACCTGGGTCCTGCGTTCTGCGGCAATTTTTGCGTTACGTTCGTTTTCCATACTCTCAAAGATCTTGCTCCGGAGTATTTTCATCGCCTTTTCTTTGTTTTTGTACTGGCTTCGCTCGTCCTGACAGTCAACCACGGTTCCCGTTGGAACGTGAATTATCCTGATAGCGGATTCCGTTTTATTGACGTGCTGCCCCCCAGCGCCGCCGGAACGGTGGGTCTCTATAATGAGATCCGCAGGATTTATCTCGAACTCCACCTCATCGACCTCGGGCAGAACTGCCACCGTCACGGTGGAGGTGTGTATCCTTCCGGAAGCCTCGGTTTCGGGAACACGCTGGACCCGGTGAACTCCGCTCTCAAATTTCAGCCGGCTGTAAGCTCCGTCTCCGTCAATTGAAAAACTGATTTCCTTTATTCCGCCCAGTTCCGTCTCGTTAATGCTCAGTATCTCCGTTTTATACCCCTTGCGTTCGGCATACATGGAATACATTCTGTACAGCGAATGAGCGAACAGAGCGGCCTCGTCGCCGCCGGCGCCGCCCCGGATCTCGATTATAACACTGCGGTCGTCGTTGGGGTCCTTGGGCAGGAGAAGTATTTTCATTTCCTCTCCAAGTTTTTCCAGTTTTTCTTTGCCGATTTTGTATTCCTCGTCAACAATCTCACGGAAATCGGGCTCAAGTGTCCCGTCAAGAAGTTCACGGGCTTCCTCCACATCTGAGGAAACCTTCTTGTACTCACGGTATTTTTCTACAATTGGAGTAAGATTTTTGAACTCCCGCATATATTTCTTATATTCCTGCTGATCCGAAACTATCTCAGGTTCGGTCAGGCGCTGGCTTATCTGCTCATATTTCTCTTCAATGCTCTTGAGTTTTTCCAACATATTCAACACCTCGCTTTTCTGATTATAACAGAACGAAAAGGGAATGTAAACATTTTTTTCCGTTTTGCCCAAAAGATTTCAACTGTTTTTCGTTTTTGGTCTTGACAAAAGTCTCCGGAAGGTGTATCATATATACGATAAAAAGCTCTTCGGGGTTGGGTGAGATTCCCTATCGGCAGTGTAGTCTGCGAGCCGCATTGCGGCACGAACCGTTCAGGATATTCCGATACGGTACCGACGGTAAAGTCCGGATGAAAGAAGGCGGTCATACAGCTTCTTTGCCCCGTTGTTCGGGGCTTATTTTTTTGGAGTAATGTTCAATGAAAAAAACAAACACAAAAGTCCGCCGTATTGCGTTTACCGCTCTTCTGGGAGCGGTGGCAACGGTTCTTATGGCCATTTCTTTCAGTGTTCCCTTTATGCCGTCTTTTATCAAATTTGACCTTTCCGAGCTTCCGGCACTGCTGGCGGCATTTGCCTTCGGGCCCGTGAGCGGAGTAGCGGTCTGTCTGATAAAGAATCTGATAAACCTGATGTTCACCACCACGGCAGGAATAGGTGAACTCTGTAATTTTCTCCTCGGCTGTTGCCTTGTGCTTCCCTCGGGAATAATCTATAAATTCCGTCATAACAGGTTATCCGCCTTCGTCTCATCCTCCGCCGGAGCCCTTGTTATGGCACTTGCAAGCATTCCGATAAACTATTTCATCACCTACCCTTTTTATTTCCGGACGGTTGCGCCGGAAAGCGTGATCCTCGGCGCATACCGGGCTATCTTCCCGGAAACGGAAAGCATTTTGCAGGCACTTGTGATGTTCAATGCGCCATATACGTTTGTTAAAGGCATGATCAGCGTTTTCATATGCTTTATCATATACAAAAAGCTGTCACCGATTCTCAAAGGTGACAGCAAGTAATCATTCATTTAATCTGCCAGTCTATCGGCTCCTGCCCTGTACTTACAAGGAACTGATTCGTCCGTGAGAAATGGCGGCAGCCGAAAAATCCGTTGTAAGCAGACAGGGGACTGGGATGCGCCGCAGTAAGTACAAGATGCGCGGGGTTTGTTATCAGTTCTCTTTTCGCCTTTGCGTTTCCGCCCCAGAGAAGAAAAACTATGGGCTTTGATCTCTGATTCAGTAAGGATATGACCCTGTCAGTAAAGATCTCCCAACCCATGCCGCGGTGGCTGTTTGCCTGCCCCTCCCTAACCGTAAGAACAGTGTTCAGCAGAAGCACCCCCTGTTTTGTCCAGTCGGTGAGGTTCCCGTGGTTCGGGATAACGAATCCCACGTCATCGTGAAGTTCCTTATAAATATTCACCAGTGACGGAGGCACGGCAACACCTTTCTGAACAGAAAAACAGAGACCGTGAGCCTGTCCCGCACCGTGATAAGGGTCCTGCCCGAGAATAACGGCTTTAACATCAGCGTACGCCGTACTTTTCAGGGCATTGAAAATATTGTACATATCAGGATATATCCGGCGTGTGGAATACTCATTTTTCAAAAACTGACGAAGTTTCAGATAATACTCCTTTTCAAACTCACCCTTGAGAAGTTCATCCCAATCATTACCCAGACAGACCATAAAAACCACCTTTCACAGGAGAAAAAAATATGGAGATCGAAAGAAAATTCATTCTTGACAGGATGCCGCCGCTGCCCGTAACGGAACGCTCCGAAATGTATCAGGGATATATCAGCACCAACCCCACCGTCCGGATACGGAGCAAACAGGTGAACGGGAAAACCGGTTACAGACTATGTTTCAAAGGCGAGGGAACGCTTTGCCGGGAAGAGATCGAGATCGATATACCGAAGGATAAATTCGATGCTCTTGCCTCACTTATAGGCAAACCGCTCATATACAAAATACAGACAAAACTCGACCTGGGAAACGGACTTACGGTTGAATATAATGAGGTGGAGAAGGACAGGGAAACGGGTTTTTGTTATGCCGAAGTGGAATTTGCCACGGAGAAGCAGGCCCTTGCCTTCGATCCTCCGGATTTTCTGGGCAGAGAAGTCACCGGCATCGACGGTTTCTCCATGGGCGACTACTGGCGCAGAACCAGAGAAAACAAATAGCGCGGAAACACCGGGAAGACTTCGGTCTTCCCTTTTGTTTTCCCGGGCAGAACTGCCCGGAAGCATCAGCGGGAGCCGAATATCCGGCCTTCCTTTTCCCGGAACTTTTCTATCTGCCTGAGTACCGCCTGCTGAGCGGGGCCTCCGTCTGTTTTACGGGAATTGAGGCAATTTTCAAGTTTCAGAGCCTCATACACATCCGCCTCAAAAAGGGGTGAAAGCGCCCGGAACTCCTCCAGTGTAAGACTTTCAAGGTCTTTTCCCTCACGTTCGCAATAGGCAACCGCCTTTCCCGTGACGTTATAGGCATCCCTGAAAGGCAGCCCGTGCCTTACCAGGTAATCGGCGCAGTCAGTGGCATTTATATACCCCTTGCCTGCGGCACGGCGCAACACATCTTTTTTCACCGTCAGAGTCTCGAACATGGGCGTGAACACATTCAGACAGGTATTGACCGTGTCAACGCAGTCGAAAACAGCCTCTTTGTCCTCCTGCATATCCTTGTTGTATGCCAGGGGCAGAGCCTTCATAACCGTCAGAAGGGTTATAAGTGAGCCATAAACGCGCCCGGTTTTTCCTCGGCAAAGCTCCGCAATATCCGGGTTTTTCTTCTGTGGCATTATGGAGGAACCGGTGGAATATGCATCATCCAGGCTTACAAATCCGAATTCCGAACTGCACCAGAGAATGATCTCTTCACAGAACCGGGACAGGTGCATCATTATCATGGAGCAGTCGGCACAGTACTCAATGAGGAAATCCCTGTCGGACACAGCGTCCATACTGTTTTCAGCTATTCCGGAAAAATTAAGCAGTTCCGCCGTGCGATTCCGGTTTATCGGATAGCCAGTGGTAGCCACGGCACAGGCACCCAGGGGCGAATAGTTCAGCCGCTTCCCGCATTCGGAAAGCCTTTCCGAATCCCTGAGAAACATCTGGGCGTACGCCATTATGTAATGGGCAAAACTTGTGGGCTGAGCCCGCTGTAAATGGGTGTAAGCAGGCATTACGCAATCCGTGGTTTTCTCCGCCCGGCAGACAAGTGCGTCCATAAGTTTTTTTAGACTGTCAAGGGTCATGGACACCGCCGCCCGCATATAAAGACGGATATCAACGGCAACCTGATCATTACGGCTCCGTGCGGTATGAAGTTTTTTACCTGCATCTCCTATACGTTGGGTAAGGATAGTTTCCACATTCATGTGAATGTCTTCGTTCTCCGGGGAAAAGTCAAGTTTGCCGCTCTCGAAATCACGGAGAATGCCCTTGAGCCCCTCATGTATTGCGTTTTTTTCCTCTTCGGTTATAATACCGCATTCAAAAAGCATCTGGGAATGGGCAATACTGCCCCGTATATCTTCACGGTAGAGGCGTTTATCGAACTCTATGGAAGAGTTGAAATCATTTACTGCCCCATCCACATCTTTTGAAAATCGTCCGTGCCAAAGTTTCATTGTTTTTCTCCGCTCTGCCGCACCGATATCACGGAAGCGACGCCGTCACTGACGGTAAATTTAATCTCAAATCCACCGAAAAGGAGTCCGTAGACCCTCTCCGGATCATCTATGTATGCGGGACGTGGATCCTGACTCAGGACTTCAGTCAGTCCCGCTCTTTTTTCTTCGGGAAAATCCCTTATTATTTCCGGAGGAATACTGACATCAAGCCGATGATCCCTAACCCCGTCGGAAAACCCTCCGAGGGCATCGGGATGGCAATCCGTGTACGGAATATAGGGTTTTATATCATATATCGGTGTGCCGTCCACCATATCCGCGCCGGAAACTATCAGACATATACCCTCCGGAGAATCCTCGGTCCGGATAAGCCGGACAGAGGAAAGTCCGATCTTGTTGGGGCGAAAGGGGGAACGGGTAGCGAATACACCCATACGGGTATTTCCGCCGAGCCTCGGGGGACGGACGGTGGGACTCCAGTTTTCCTTCTCCACCTCCGAAAAGCCCCACAAAAGCCACAGATGACTGTAACCCTCTATTCCCCGCAAAGCGTCGGCATTCCTGTATTCCGGCTCAAAGATCACTTCAGAAAGAAGAGTATCCGTAATGCCGCTTTGGCGGGGAACACCGAATTTAGTGGGGAAATCCGTACGAATTCTTGCAACGACCTGCAATTCCATATTTTCTCCGTATACACTGCGACACGGGTATTTTTTGCCCGTGCCGCAGATTCGCTTCAATTCTTAAGACTTTGTATAGGCGCAGGGATTCTTCCGCCTCTGGCAATGAATTTCGCGGGGGAATATCCGCTGATCTTCATTACCGGAGCCTCTCCCAAAAGCCCTCCGAAACTGACGCTGTCCCCTACGGTCTTGCCGTATGCGGGAATGACCCTTACCGCGGTGGTCTTTGTGTTTACCACACCGATTGCCGCTTCATCGGCAATAAGAGCGGAGATCACATCCGCCTCCGTATCCCCGGGTATGGCTATCATATCCAGTCCCACGGAGCAGACTGCCGTCATAGCTTCGAGTTTCTCTATGCTGAGCGCGCCCTTTTGCGCCGCCGCTATCATTCCCGCATCCTCGGAAACGGGAATAAACGCGCCTGAAAGACCTCCGACCTGGCTCGACGCCATGACTCCGCCCTTTTTGACCGCGTCGTTGAGCAATGCCAGGGCAGCGGTAGTACCGCAGCCTCCGCAGCTCTCAAGTCCCATCTGTTCAAGGATATGAGCCACAGAGTCCCCTATCGCCGGTGTGGGAGCGAGAGAAAGATCGACTATTCCGAAGGGGACCCCGAGGCGTCCGGACGCTTCGTTTGCCACAAGCTGTCCCACCCGGGTTATTTTAAATGCGGTGCGTTTTATTACGTCCGCCACTTCGCAAAGATCCCCGTCGCATTTTTCCAGCGCCGATTTGACGACTCCGGGACCGGAGACCCCCACGTTTATCATGCATTCCCCCTCGCCGGTTCCATGGAAAGCACCCGCCATGAAGGGATTATCCTCGGGAACATTCGCAAAGACCACCAGCTTGGCGCAGCCTATACTGTCCTCATCCTTTGTCCGGTACGCAAGATCTTTTATCACCTTACCCATCATCGCGACGGCATCCATGTTTATGCCGGCCTTTGTGGAAGCGATATTTACCGAGGAGCAGACATTCCGGGTCGTTGCGAGAGCTTCGGGAATGGAGCGGATAAGAGCCTTGTCGCTTACGGAAAAGCCCTTCTGTACCAATGCAGAGAATCCGCCGAGGAAATTCACCCCGCAACTGTCCGCCGCCTTCTGCAGAGCCTGTGCAAAGGGGGTACAGTTAAAGTACTCGTTGTCCCCCGCAGCCGCCGCGGCGATGGCGGCGATAGGAGTTACGGAAATGCGTTTATTGATTATGGGAATGCCGTACTGCTTTTCAATATCACAACCGGTACGTACAAGATTTTCCGCTTTGCGGCAGATCTTGTCATAGATCTTATCCGTGCATTTCTTCACATCGCTTTCGATGCAGCTGTAAAGGGAAATGCCCATAGTTATGGTTCTTATGTCCAGGTGCTCCCTGGATATCATGTTTATTGTTTCAAGTATGTCGTGATCGTTGAGCATATTTTACCTTTCAGCCCTCAGACGGTGTGCATGGCGTTGAAAATATCTTCGTGCATAGTATGGATAACAAGCCCGTTTTCCTTGCCCATAGCGTCAAGAGTATCCACAAGATCTCCGAATCTGATTTTCATTCCGGATATGTCCACAAGCATTATCATTACAAAAAGTCCCTCGAGAACCTTTTGCGTGATATCCACAATGTTGACTCCGTTTTCAGCACAGAGCCCGCTGACCTTGGCTATAATACCGACGCAGTCTTTTCCCGTAACCGTAATAACCGCTTTCATTTTTTCCTCCGGATCATTTATTGTTTTTTCTTTTCTGTTCAAGAGACGCCTTGACCTTAAGGGGAAGACCGAAGAGATTTATAAAGCCTTCAGCATCGGACTGATCATAAACATCGTCCTTATCAAAAGTCGCCACATCCTCATCGTACAGGGAGAACGGAGAGGTAACTCCGGCAGGAATGATATTTCCCTTGTAAAGCTTAAGCTTCACCGTACCGGTCACAGTCTGCTGAGTGCTGTCCACGAAGGCGGAAAGAGCTTCCCGCAAAGGTGTATACCACTGCCCGAAATACACGATGTCCGCAAATTTAAGGGCGACCTGCTGCTTGTAATGAAGCGTTTCCCGGTCCAGACAAAGGGTCTCCAGAACCTCGTGTGCGGCATAAAGTATCGTTCCTCCGGGAGTTTCGTAAACACCGCGGCTCTTCATACCCACAAGACGGTTTTCCACCAGATCCACAAGGCCTATCCCGTTCTCACCGCCCAATTTGTTGAGCTTTGCGATTATCTGTGCGCCCTTCATTTTTTCACCGTCCACAGCCACCGGGACGCCTTTTTCAAAATCTATGGTAACGTAAACCGACTTGTTGGGTGCTTTCTGGGGGCTCACTCCGAGTTCGAGTATCTTATCGTAGTCGGGTTCGTTGGCCGGATCCTCCAGGTCAAGACCCTCGTGGGAAAGGTGCCAGAGGTTCTTGTCCTTGGAATAGTTAGTCTGACGGGAAATGTTAAGTGGAATATTATGAGCCTCGGCATAGTCGATCTCCTCGTCACGGCTCTTTATATCCCATATCCTCCAGGGGGCTATTATCTTCATATCCGGAGCGAAAGCTTTTATGGCAAGCTCAAACCGGACCTGATCATTACCCTTTCCGGTACAGCCGTGGGCTATCGCGTCGGCACCCTCGGCTTTTGCGATCTCCACAATGCGCTTTGCGATTATCGGACGGGCAAAGGATGTTCCCAGAAGATATTTGCCCTCATATACCGCACCCGCTTTCATTGTCGGGAATATGTAATCATCCACAAATTCTTCGGTAAGATCTTCAATGTAAAGTTTGGAAGCCCCGGTATTCTTCGCCTTCTGCTCAAGTCCGGAAAGCTCTTTTCCCTGTCCCACATCCGCGGCAACGGCAATAACTTCGCAGTTATTGAAGTTCTCCTTCAGCCACGGAATTATTATAGATGTGTCAAGTCCTCCGGAATAGGCAAGAACTACTTTCTTTATGCTCTTATCGCCCAGTTTAACCATAATAATATACATCCTCTCTCTGCATTTTTGCATAATATTCGATTTTGTGGGTTAATTATACAGCTATTTGAATAAAAATTCAATTCGCTTATAGCACAAACATTGTTCAATGTCCCACGGACATTTTTGTCGGAATGCACAATACGACAGTCCCTGGGCCTCAGTCCGGCAGAGATGCGGAGACAAGAGACTGCATCTGCTCAACGGCTTCAATAGGCGTACTGTAGCCTTTTACGACCTTTTCAAGCATCATATCCAGAGAATCCTGGGCATCGGCAACCACAACACTTCTGTCCGTTCCGGCAGAGGAGATCATTTTTGCATAAAGTTCCAGATCCTCCGTATGGAAAAACAGAGATCTTCCCGCGGAGGCCTTCCAGGAATCGGCAGATCTTCCGGGCAGAGGCTCAAACAAAGCGTCTATGACCTTTCCGAGGGAAGGGTCGGCAAACTTTGTTATTGCCATTACATTGCTTCCGTAGCGATAATATGCCGTACCGTCTTCCGGAGCGGTATATCCGGAGGGGAAAGCGCACCAGCGCAGATCCTGCCCGAGGGTATTCAGAACGGAATCGTCGGAGTTGTCTGTACCGGCGGAGCTGTCGGCGGCATAAAAAAGAGTAAGACCCTGTTTAAAAGCTTCGGCAGGGGTCAGATCTCCCTCGTAAGAGACCTTTTCCTCCCCCACAAGTTTCCGGACCCATTCCAGTGCCCTGACTGTTCCGGAAGTATCGTAGCCGCAGACAAATCTGCCGTTCTCGTAAAGGACTTTGGAACTGCCGTTGGCATATATGGCGGAATGAATGAATTCAGGATCAGAGGCAGAGGGGGCGGTAAAACCGAAAACCCCGTCGTGAGTCACCTTCCGGCAAAGATCAGTGAAAGCCTCAAAATCCCATTTTCCGGAAGAACTGAGCTCGGAGGGGGATATCAGTCCGTGGGAACGGATAATCGCTTCATTGTAGTAGAGGATTCCCGAGATCCGGGGCAAAGGATCAGCCCAGAAAGCGTTGGTGAAGCCGTAGGTCTTTCCGTCCTGCAACGTAAGAAGCTGCCTGAGTCCCGCCGCACCCCACTTGTCGGCATCGGGGTCAATGTCCTCCATATCCTGCATAGAACGCAGAAGTCCGCCCTGCCACAGGCTGTAAACGGAAGAAGTGTCCGTATATACAATATCCGCATAACGTACCGTGCCGGCGGCAGAAGTCTGCATATAATCAAGTATCGCCGAAGGGGAAGCAACGGTTACTTCTACCTTGCACCCGTACTTTTCCTCAATCTCCGAGAATCTCGACAGGATCTTATCACCCAGAAGCGACTGTCCGGCGTCAAGACCGCCGGAAACCGAGGATGACTGGCGTATCTTCAGTTTTCCGTCGTTAACGGTTTCATCGGTTGCGGGCTTTCCCGTACAGGAGGACAGGATCAGGACTGCCGAAAAAGCGGCAAGGCATACTTTCAAAACGGACTGCATTTTTCTTTTCATGGGTACATTTTCCTTTCGCGAACAGTTCATGACTCATCAATCTTTACGGTCTAATATTACCATATAACAACTCCGATATCAATAGTCCGGGCTGTTTTTATGAAAAAATGTAAGAAAATCGGCGGAATACACGGAAAAAATTTTGAAATTATAATGAACAATGGAAAATCCGTGTTGACAACCCCTCAAAAGCTGTGTTATAATAAGGAGCCGCATGGAAAAGGCTTCGGAAAAATCGAAAGATTTGCCTCGACAGCGAGACTTAATGAATGAGGGACAAACCCAATGTACGCAGTATTTGTTACGGGCGGAAAACAGTATAAAGCCTCCGAAGGCGACGTACTGTTCATCGAAAAGCTCGACAGCGAAGCGGGACAGACCGTCAAGTTTGATCAGGTTCTTCTCGTCAGCAACGACGGAAACGTCACAGTCGGCGATCCTTTTGTCAAGGGCGCTTATGTTGAAGCTAAACTCGACAAGAACGGCAAAGGCAAAAAGGTTCGCATTTTCAAGTATAAGGCAAAGAAAGGCTACCGCAGACGCCTGGGCCACAGACAGCCTTATTCCAAGATCACCGTTACTTCGGTGAAAGCATAACGGAGGTGTAGAGAGATGGCTCATAAGAAAGGTGTCGGTTCCACCAAAAACGGACGTGATTCCGAATCCAAGCGCCTCGGCGTTAAGAGAGCAGACGGTCAGTTTGTTCTCGCAGGAAATATTCTTGTCAGACAGAGAGGCACCAAAATCCACCCCGGTGCTAACGTCGGTATAGGTTCCGATGATACCCTGTTCGCTCTCGTTGACGGCAAAGTCAGCTTCCAGAGAGTCGGCAAGGATAAGAAAAAGGTTTGCGTTCAGGCAATTGAAGAATAATTGACGGCGCAAAAACAGCCAAAAAAAGAGATGATTCTGCTTTTAGCCGGATCGTCTCTTCTTTTTATATTGAGAATGGGAAAATTTTATGTTTGCAGACAGCACCAAAATATATGTAAAAGCGGGGGATGGCGGTAACGGCTGCGTATCCTACCGCAGAGAAAAATACGTTGCCGCAGGCGGTCCCGACGGCGGCGACGGCGGCAAGGGCGGAGACATAATCCTTGTGGCGGACAACAATCTCAATACCCTTGAAAACATCCGCTTCAAACACCGCTTTATTGCCGAAAACGGGGAAAACGGCAAGGGCGGAAAAATGTACGGAAAATGCGGAAAAGACCTTATAATCAAAGTTCCCCGGGGCACGCTCATAAAGGATATTGAGACCGACCTTATAATAAAAGACCTCAGCGATGACGAGCCCTTTATCCTGGCAAAGGGAGGAAAGGGCGGCTGGGGAAACCGCCATTTTGCCACCCCCACCAGACAGTGCCCGAACTTTGCCCGGGCAGGGATCCCGGGAGAGGAAAAAGAAGTCCGTCTTGAGCTGAAACTTATCGCCGATGTAGGGCTTTTAGGATTCCCGAACGTAGGAAAGAGCACCCTTTTGAGCGTGGTAAGCAATGCCAAGCCCAAAATCGCAAATTATCACTTCACGACCCTTGTACCGAATCTCGGAATGGTAGGGACCTCCGGTGAGGACGGTTTCCTTATGGCGGACATCCCCGGTATAATAGAAGGAGCCGCCGACGGCGCGGGCCTGGGACACGATTTTCTCCGTCATATAGAAAGATGCCGGTTGTTGGTGCATCTTGTGGACGTATCCGGAAGCGAGGGGCGCGACCCGACGGAGGATTTTGAAAAGCTCAATACGGAACTTGAACGTTTTTCCCCCGAGCTGGCAAAACGTCCTCAGATAGTCGTGGGAAACAAGATCGATGCGATAACCGACCGTACCGCTGCGGATACCTTTGCCGCATATATCAGGGAAAAGGGATTGCCGTATACCGAGATCTCCGCCGCCGCGCATATCGGGACGTCGGAACTGGTATATCTGATAAGCTCCACTCTGGCAAAACTTCCCCCGGTCACGGTTTACCAGCCGGAATATGTTGAACCTGAGGCAAAGATTCATACCGCAGAAGATGTCACCGTGGAGAAGAGGGACGGGCTGTACTTTGTTGAAGGACAGTGGCTGCTGAAAATAATGCGCTCCATAAATTTCTCAGATGAAGAAAGCATGCAGTATTTCCAGAGAGTTCTGAGAAATTCCGGAATAATCCAGAAGCTTATTGATATGGGAGTAAAAGAAGGAGATACGGTCTGTATCTACGACTTCTCCTTCGACTTTGTATTCTGATCTGAGGTACACTGTATGGAACAGCGAAATCACTCCGTACGAAATATAATCTTTGTCATTGTCGCCGCCGTGATGATCGCCGCGGGAATAGTCGGATGGCGCTACATTAACGGTGCGGGATACAGTTTCCGCAACGTTGCCCTGAACCGTTCCGCGGAAAGTCAGGCGGCAATTGGAAGCGATCCGAAAATAACAGAGGCCTTCCGCAAGATTCTGCGCCGTGCCGAAACAGCGGGGTCCACGGACGTGAAAACAGCGGATCCGGCATTCTACATAATAACGTACTCCGGAGTTTCTGAGGGACATCGGTACGACATTCATATCGACAGCATCCTTCAGCGCAGAGCTTTTATCAAAGATACGGTCAACGGTTATTTCTACGCCATAAGGTCTTCGGATTTCACCGCATTTTTCTCCCTTCCCGCTATCCGGGAACTGATACCCACCCCACAGAAAGCCCCGGAAATAAAGCTTTCCGCCGCGGGGAAAGAAATCTGTGCCGCCCCGGTGTCTTCATCCTGGCGGTACATCCTTCCCGACGGAAACTTTGAAAAAGGTGACTCGGAATCCGAGGAAATTTCCGTTCCCCTTTCCGGAACGGTTTCGGTTTCCCTGGAAACGGAATATGACCCGATACTCACGGTAACAATGACCAGAGACGGGCAGAAGATGTACGAAGGAGACCCCCGCTCCGCCCCGGTGCTTGATATGAGCTCCGGCGACGTGGAAATTGTTGTCAACGCAACATGGAAGCCGGATCAGGAAAAAGACTTCCACGGCACGGCGGTCTACAGATTCCTGCTTACGGCAAACGGCAACCAGGAACAGCCAACCGAAGTCACAGACTGACCGTTTCCCAGGCAGCATACGGAAAAATCCCGGAAATCCCCGCAAAAACCGGAGAAAGGTATCTGAAATGATTAAAAAACTCGTATCCGTCGTTTTGCTTTTTATTCTTTGTATTTCAGCGGCTTCATGCACTAAACCGGTACTCCCCGAACCAACGGAACCAACGACCCCTGCCGCAGAGCATACGGACGGAAAATGGACAATGGTGAAGACAGGATCCTCCGTGACGGCAGCAAATTATTTCGTCACCGAAAACGGAGCGAAAGCCGATGGGGTGACCGATGACTCCGGAGCCATAAACGAAACCCTGAAAAAAGCGGGAAGTGCCGGCGGCGGAGTAGTTTATATGCCGGCGGGAACCTATTGCCTGAACTCCCCGTTATCCGTACCGGAAAACGTGACCCTTTGCGGAGATTTTGTTTCTCCCGCTTCCAGGAAAACTCCGGGAGAAGGAACCCTTCTCCTGGCAAATAAGACTGAACAGACCATGAGCCGGCCCCTTATTGATCTGGGCAATAACAGCTCCGTCTGCGGTGTGTCCGTATTTTACCCGGATCAGACGGGAACTTCCTTTATAAAATACCCTGCCACAGTATCCCAGACATCGGGAAAATCGGCTTTCGTTAAGGATCTTGCGGTCCTGAACGGCTGGGACGGATTGGTTTTCGACTCTCCGGAGTGTGAGACTTTAACGGTTGAAAACGTGTATCTTACGGTTCTCCACTCGGGTATTTCCGCCACAAGATACTCCGTAAAAGCCACGCTGAGAAATATCAGCGTCACGCCATCGTACTGGATAAACTACGGAATGACCGCTGAAGAAGCTGACATGCTGAGGGTGTACCTGCGTTCGGGACTGACCGCAGTCAGACTCAGCGGAACGGGAAACGCTTTTGTCCGCTCCGTTACTACGGACATGGCTAATTGCGGACTGCTCATTGAACAGCCCTATTCTTCCACCGGAAAAATTCTTGTTTCCTCGTCACTTTTTGCAAACAGCGCCCATGCGCTTGATATAAAAGAGTGCTCCGTAAGCGGAATTGCCTTTGCGGGCTGTGTATTCAAAGGACTTTCGGAATCGGGAACATCCGGCGTTTATATGGATAAAAACTTCCTGTCCTCCGCCGTTTTCACCGAATGTACATTTGAAGGAAAATCCGAGAGCTGTGTGGAAAGTGCCGGGCGGGGCAGACTCAGTTTCACCGGATGCCGCTTCGACGGATGGCGCCAACAGGCTATAAAAAGCAACGACATAGCCTTTTCGGTAACTAATTGTTCCTTCGGCTCCATGGGCACTGTTCAGCAGTCGGGAGCGAATACCGTTTCCCTTTATACCCTTGATTTTCTCCGTGATATGCCGGAAAACGCCAACGGACTGACATATATCAAAACAGCTGAAAACGACTATTCCTACAATTTTCCGGGGAAAATTCTATCCGAAGTTTCCTATCCCGGGACTCCGGGACGGATCTTTTACCTTCAGGACTATACTGAAGATGAACTGCATGGGGATATAACATATCTGCTCCGGGACGCTCTGGCGGATGCGGAAAAAGCAGGCGGAGGAATAATATTTATCCCGCCGGGAACTTATAAAATAGCCAACGGCATCACCGTAGGCCCGAATATCAGGATCCAGGGAAGCGGTGCGGACATGAAAAACCCGCTTTCGACGGTGATTCAGACTTCCCTTTCCCCCTCGGGAAACACAAACGTTTTTACCCTCTCGGATAATTCCGGTCTTTGCGATATCGCGATCCGATTTACGGTGGAGCCGCCTTCGGCAACCTCAAACCCGGATCTTTCTTCTTATTCATCAGCCGCAGTGGCGGGAATATCCGCCTCCGGAATATACCTTAACAATGTCCGCACTTCCGGAGCCGCAACGGGATTTTATTTTACGGACTGTACGGACATCAACCTGAAGAATATCGGCGGATCGGCACTTGTGACGGGAATAAAGATCGAGAACTGCAATGATGCGGATCTTCAGGATATAACATTCAATGACTCATACTCCTCCGAAAATGTTTCCGTCCTTCAGCAGACAAGGTTCAGAGCTGTGGCTGTCAGCGGCGGATCGGAAATCAGGATAGAAAACCTCGATCACACAAACGGAGATTACACCATAAGGCTCGAATCGGACTCCGTTCCGGTTGTTCCCGACGAGTATTCTCTCGTGATATGCGGGGTCTTTTCCGAAAAGGTTTACGCTGCGGTCAGTGTAGACCGTTACGACTCCGCGGCGATAGTCAATGTTGCTTCCGCACCGGAGATATTTTCCCAAAACGCATATCATCTGCATTCCCTGTCCACAAATACGGGAAGGATACTCCTGGTCAATCTTATCGGATCGGGAACGGTTTCCGGTGCGTGGAATATCCGCAACGGGTCCGTATTCATCATTGGGAACATAATATCCTCCGCCGGATCAACGATGCTCCGTACGGCTAACGGAAACGTCCGCGTAATAGGGTCAATGTTCCTGGACAACTCCTGCTCGTACCACGTTGAAGCCGACACCGGTTCGGTTTTCCTTACGGGAAATCTGATAAACTCAACTGCGACTTTTGACGGATTGAACAAGACATACCTGCGTCGGTATATCCGATCTGAGGCAACGTATGCGGATGAGCTGAACCTGAAGCAGGCGGATTGATCGGAAGAATTTTCAACCGAATAATGCACCGTGGCAGGCACCGGGATCCCGGTGCCTGCCACTTGTTTATGTGTACAAAAAGCCACCCGGACGGAGCTTGGGGCGGCATAAGATGCATATAGCTCCATTTCACCGAAGGCAGAGGAACGGTCCGTCCGAAGCCGGACATACCGCATCCCCGGAAAAACAAATACCGATCTCAAACCGAAAACGATCTGCGACCGGTATAAAGTAAAACTCTGTTGCATTGCGGCATTGACCGCAGATAATCACTTCTCCTGTGCCGCAGCCGGATCAGATATTTGTCGGCGCAGCCTCAGGAATCTCGGGCATCTTTTCAGTGGTAATCGCATAGGCGATATTTATGGCATGGTCTGAACAACGTTCCAGATCCGTTATCATATCATTGAAAACAATACCGCCGAGAGGATCACAGTGATCAGACATGAGTCTCCGGACATGATTGTCCATAAACTCTTTCTGGAGTCTGTCCACATTTTCCTCCGCCGCAGAAGCCTCCTCAAGAGAACCGAAATCCTCTGTCTCATATATCTTCAGGCATTTTCCGTAGACCTCAAGAGCAGCATACCCGATTTTTTTCAGCTCTTCAAGGGCGATCTCCGACATATTTGCGCTCTTCTGCTTTTCAAGTATTGTATATTCCGCAATATTTTCGGCGTGGTCCCCTATCCGCTCTATATCCGTCACAACATGGAACATCATACCCAGTGTATGAAGATCTTTTACGGAAAGATCAAGCGCGCGGTAGGATACAAGACACGAGGTTATGGCATGATTGAAATAGTTTATGGTCTTTTCCGTTTCGAGAGCCGCCTCAGCAAGCTCCACGTTCTTTTCAAAGAAAGATCTGAGAGCAAGGGAAAGGTTGTCATAAGCCACCTGTCCCATACGGCAGACCTCATGTTTTGCCTGAGAAATAGCGATAGCGGGGGTTCTTGTCATATTCTGATTTATATATATCAGCCTGCGTTCGACGCGGTGAAGCTCCTCATCCCGTACAGGAATTACAATGCGTGAAAACTTGACGAGAAGTTTCATCATCGGCAGCTCAATTATCACCGCCAGTATTGCGAACATCATATGAAGATTTGCTATCTGCCTCGACACATCACCGGGGGAAAGCTTCTGAATGAAGGTTACTACCTGCGGCACAAAGGTAACAAGAAGAGCGCAGAATATAACCCTGATGACATTGAAGACAACACCGAGAAATGCAGCGCGTTTACCGTCACGGTTGGAGGTAAAAGCAGCCATTACCGAAGGGACACAGGCGCCTATAGCCATACCCATTATAAGAAAGACAGCCACATCAAGACTCAGCAGTCCCCTGGCCGCGAATGTCTGTGCAATACCGACGGAAACCGATGAAGACTGCATTATCGCGGTTATCACTATGCCCGCGAATATCGCCACCAAAGGGTTTTCCAGGCTGGTAACAAACGTGGAAAACATTGCGCTGTCCTTGAAAGGCTCCACCGCGTCACCCATGGTATTAAGTCCCATAAAGAGCATTCCGAATCCCATAACGATCATACCGATGCTTTTTACGGTATTATTTTTAACAAAGAGGAACGGAATCGCCCCGAGAAAAAGAATCAGCGTCGCGTAGGAACCCAGGTCAAACGCGATTATCTGAGCGGTTACGGTAGTACCGATATTCGCACCCATGATAACGCCGAACGCCTGCATAAGAGTCATCATTCCCGCACCCACAAAGCTCATCGCCATTACCGTAGTAGCGGCGGAGGATTGTATAACGGCTGTGACTCCCGTTCCCACAAGGACGCTGAGAAATCTGTTCTTAGTTGTTTTTTCAAGGATAACGCGCATATTGTCGCCCGCAACCTTGTTCATACCCTCGGACATCTCGTGCATTCCCAAAAGGAATAACGCGATCCCTCCCAACAGGAGGAAAATATCAAAAATTCCCATTAAATTTCTGCCTTCCGATTTCTTCTTATCACTTCTTCATACTTTCACAAATAAATTATATCATATCCTCAGGGTTATTGCAAGGGTTTTTCCGTATATTTCTCTGTTTTCACTTTTTTTTCAATTAATTCCGTAAAAAGGAAAGGCATTGCGGAATCCGCAATGCCTTGTTCTTATCTTTATGCTGTGAATTATTCTTCCTTTTTATCCGCAGCAGCCTCTATGACCTGCTGAGCCACATTGGCGGGGGCATCCTGATAGCTGCTGAAGGTAAGGGTAAAGGAGCCGCTTCCTCTGGTCATACTGCGCAGGTCTATGGCATAGCTGAGCATTTCAGCCATGGGCACCATCGCCTTAACTTCCTGGGTTCCCCTCTCCTTGCCGGGAGTCATTCCCATTATCTGACCTCTGCGTTTATTTATATCGCCGATAACATCGCCCATCAGAGCATCGGGGATAACAACCTTCAGTTCCCCTATAGGTTCAAGTATAACCGGAGACGCATTCTTCAGTCCGTCCTTGAACGCAAGGCTTGCCGCGACTTTGAAGGACATTTCCGAGGAGTCAACGTCATGATAGGAACCGTCCACAAGGGTTGCCTTCAGTCCGACCACGGGATAGCCCGCAAGTACGCCGTGCTGGCAACATTCACGAAGCCCTTTCTCTACCGCAGGGAAGAAATTCTTCGGAACAGCACCGCCGAATATCTTCTCTTCAAATATCATTTCGTCGCCGTCGTAAGGCTCAAACTCGATCCATACATCTCCGTACTGACCGTGACCGCCGGACTGTTTCTTATGCTTACCCTGCTGCTTGACCTTCTTGCGGATAGCTTCACGGTAGGGAACCATCGGCTCCTTCAGGTCTACATCAACACCGAATTTGCTCTTGAGCTTGCTTGCAATAACATCGAGGTGCATCTCGCCCATACCGCTTATAACCTGTTCATGGGTTTCAGCGTTGTTTTCATAGGTAAAGGTACGGTCCTCTTCGGATATGCGCTGCAATCCCATGGCGATCTTATCCTCGTCACCCTTACTCTTGGGGAATATCGCACGGGACAGGCAGGGAGCGGGATATTGCACCGCCCTGACCTCCACCGGATCGCCGGCTGTTCCGAGAACATCTCCGGTATTGGTGGCGACAAGCTTGTTGACCACACCGATATCACCGGCGCAAAGCTCCGGAACCTCAGTCTGTTTCTTACCTTTTATAACGGAGATGTGACCGAATTTCTCAATCTGTTCGGAATTGAAGTTCGTAAGGGTCATACCGGCTTTCAGATCACCGGAAATGACTTTGAAATAACTCATTTTACCCACGAACGGGTCGGCTACGGTCTTGAAGACCTTGAGGACAGTGCGGCCGCCGTAATCGGGGATTTCCGGCTTCGGCATATAGAGCGCAATGAACTTAAGAAGCATATGCATTCCGTCAAGGGTGACGTTGGATCCGGAAAGCACGGGAATAAGCTTGCGGTTCTTTATACCCTGCCCCAGGGCATGCTGAATCTCTTCGGTGGTGAAGGGCTCATCGGCAAAGAACTTTTCCATAAGCTCATCGCTCGTTTCGGCGACAGATTCATCAAGAACACGCCGGAGATCGGCAACAAGCCCCTTCATATCCTCGGGAATGGGAATCTCAACGGTAATGCCGTTTTCGTGCTTTTTGCCCTTCATATCCAGAAGATCCACAAAGCCCTCGGCTTTTCCGTCCTTCATAATCGGAACGTTGACAGCGCAAAGATGCGCGTCAAAGGTTTCCTTCAGACGGTCGAAGGTACGGTGAAAATCACTGTTTTCCTCATCCAGACGGGTTATATATATCATTGCCGGAAGATTCAGATCCCGGGTCAGCTTGAAGGCCTTCTGGGTAGCATAGTGCACGCTACTGCTTTTTCCGGAAACGACTATAACAGCGGAATCGGAGGCGGAAAGAGCCTGCAGAACCTCACCTTCAAAGTCAAGATATCCGGGGGTATCGAGAACGTTTATCTTATATCCGTTCCATTCAACGGGAGCAACGGCGGCGGAAATGGAAATCTTTCTCTTTATTTCTTCGGGGTCAAAGTCGCAAACAGTCGTACCATCGGCGGTTTTTCCCATACGGTCTATTCCCTTGGTATAATACATCATAGCTTCGGCAAGAGACGTTTTTCCGTCTCCTCCGTGTCCTATGAGGCTGATATTTCTGATTTTATCGGCAGAGTATTGCATAGCCATTCTCCTTTCGCCGCCCTGGGGTCGGCTTGTCTTTATTAAAATCATATGCAGAGCTCGGGGCTCTGAACCGATTTTCCGGATTTTGAAACAGAAATGCCTTATTTCATTTCCGTCCCGTTAATTATACTACACTTTTTGTAAAAAATCAATATATAAATTAAAAATAATTTACTGATTTTATATTTATGTGCAAAATGACGAAATAAAAATGACATCTGCCCAACATATTTGTCACGCAAATGTCATTTTTAAATTCAGCCAGTTACAGGCACAGCCCCCTCGGAAACTACGGACCCCGGTGAATTATTTGTAGCTTCTGCCGCCGTCGGCGGTATAAATTATTTTGATATCTTCTTCTCTCCCGTTCCGGGCATTGATATATACCGCCACGGACTGTCCCTTTTCGGTTTCGGCAAGGATTTCCCAGCAGAGTTTCTCCGGTTCGGAATATGAGCCGAGATCTATCATGACTAGTTCCGCATCTTTTGCGGTCAGAACGGAAGATATTTTTTCAAGAGCATCAGCCTTTGTCAGTACAGGCGTCATATCCCTGTCCCGGCTGTGATTCATAAGATACCCGTAGGCGGACATCGCGGTTATCTCACCGTTATCCATAGCAACGGAAACCGTCACTGAATCGGGGTAGCACACAACATCGTTTTCGCAGTAGCAGAATGTCATTGTCAGTATATTCCCGGTATAGTTCGAGGACGCAACGACCATGTTTTTCAATTCCAGTTTATCAAGGAAATCCTTTGCCGCGGCCTCGGCGTCGGAATCCGTAACATTCGCATCGGCAACGGCACGGTACTTGCCGAACTCACAGACAAATCCGCCGTTTTTGGTTATGCTTACACTCTTGTCTTTTCCATTGAAAAGCCAGACTCCGAACCCGGAAGCCGTTCCCTCACTGCCATCGTCGAGTTCCGCCAGTCGGCACCCGAGAACATATGCGGCTCTTTTCCTTGCCTCTGTCTGAGTTATCTCTTCCCTTCCTTCCAGAAACGAGCTTTCCCTCCCGTAGAGATGGTCGGAAAAACGTCCGTCATAGTTCAGAGGGCCGAGGTCTATGGAGTTTTCAATAGCAAGGAAAGGATTTGTCCCCATATACCCGCCGGATCCGTCCGCAGAGGTTCTCACATCCGTCTCATCAACGGTATCGGAATTGAAATACCGGACAAGATCGTCACAGCAGAGATTTTCATCCGCAACAGTATACTGAAGCTGTATTACCGCAGATGCCATTTCCCGGGCTGTATCCGAAAGCTCCTCAAGGGTCTGCTGTTCTTCAGGAGTTATCTCATCCCCGGCAACGCTTTTCTTTGCCAGGGATAAGGTATATTCACCCACCTGGCTGAAAAATTTCGAAGTGTTCACAAGACCGAGTTCATATACCGGAAGAGTTTCCAGACAAATCTTCGCCCTTCCAGCCTCACGCCACACCTCTGTAGCCATCGTCACCGCCTGGACCGGGGTCGCGGCATACCTGCATTTCTGCAGGGAATAATCCACATTCATCAGACTCTCTGCCAAATCGGCACAGGCCTGTCTGTAGGTTGATTTCACCGTTCCCTTACAACCTGCCAAAGCAACATTTGCCTTTATGACAAAGCCTCCGAGAACCACTGTCGCAGCGACGACAAAGCACCATATGACTACCGAAGCCTTCTTTTTAACACGCATAAAAAACCTCCCGGAAAGTATTCCTTTTAAGGATATACTTCCCGGGAGGGTGTCATTTATTCCTGATTTTCTTTATATTTCTGCTCAAATCCGTTGCCGAGTATCTCGCTTGCCTCTCCCACGATAACAAAAGCTTTTTCATCGGTCTGCCGGACAATATTCTTGATCCTGAAAAGCTCCTGTTTGCGGACCACGACCATTATCATCCGTTTCTTTTCCCCGGTGTATGCGCCTTCGGAATCAAGATACGTCACACCGCGCTGGATGTCCTTCATTATCCTGTCCGCTATCTGCTCATGCTGAGCGGATATTATATATACAAGTTTTCCCTTATCGGGACCGGTAAGGATAAGGTCTATGACCTGTGTACTGACGAATATCTGTATAAGTGCGAAAAAGATGGTGTTCGCGGTACGGAAGGCAATGAACGCCGCCGCAACGACAAAAATATCGATCAGTGCGATCATCGTACCGTAGGATACCCAGGGCATCTTCGGTCCGAGAAGTTTTGCAAGCAGGTCGCTTCCCCCGGTAGCCATACCGCGCAGGTATATGATCCCGAGCCCCAGTCCGGACAGAAGCCCGCCGAAAAGCGCCGCCAGAAGAGGCTCATCGGTATACTGCGGAAGGAACAGAGCCCCGATATCCACAAATACGGAAGACGCCAGGGTGGCAATACCGGTACGGATAAAGGGTTTTATCCCCTGTTTAATGAACGCGGCTATGAAAAGGGGAATATTGATAATGATTATCAGGGTACCTATAGGGATATGGGTAAATGAATTTATAACTATGGAAAGACCCGAAGCTCCCCCCGAAATTATCCGGTTCGGAGAAAGAAAGGTATCAATTGCGACCGCGTAAATACAGCTTCCCACAAACAGGAACAGCGCGTCAATAATGTACGGACGGATCTTTTTCTTCATATTCTCACCCCACTGTTTATTCGGCAGGCTCTTCGGTTATTATGTCAAAAAGCTGCTGCAGACGCCGGGTTTTGCCGCAAAGATACAGATACCCGAAAAGAGCCTCAAGCCCCGTGGCACGTTTGTACTCATCCACAGTGTTGTGGCGGTTATGGCTGGAATGGGCGTTTCTGCCCCGCCTGAACACAGCCTGTTCGTCCTCCGTCAGAAGGGACTCGATTTTTCCCAGAGCAACGCACTGACCGCCGGCGCTGACATACTTCTGAGCCGCATTGTGAAGCTTCCCGTTGGAACGGTTGGCTTGCAATAACAGTTTTTCCCGAATCATGAGTTCATATACCCCGTCCCCCACATAAGCAAGGGAAAGCGGCGCGTACACTGCCGCCTCGCGCTCAGAAACCGGATTCGAATTATTCAGCACTGCAAAGTCCTCCGGTTTTCGATAGCCTTTGAAAGGGTAAGTTCATCGGTATATTCAAGTTCTCCGCCCACGGGGATCCCGAAAGCGAGCCGGGAAACACTCACGCCTATGGGAGTAAGGAGTTTTGCTATATACAGAGCCGTGGTATCTCCCTCAACCGTCGGGTCCGTGGCAACAATGACCTCTTTGACCTGACCGGAGGAAAGTCTCGTCACAAGTTCCTTGAGAGGAAGGTCCGCCGGACCTATATTGTCCATGGGAGAGATCAGTCCGTAGAGGACATGATACAGTCCCTTGTATTCCCTGGTCTTTTCCACCGCCATAACATCGGAGGGATTTTCAACAACGCATATAACGCTCTTGTCCCGTTTCTCATCCTGGCATACCGGGCAGACAGGCTTATCGGTAAGATTCTGGCATATCGGGCAACGGTGTATCATCTGCCTTGCCCGTATTATGCTGTCGGCAAAATCCTTTGCCTGCTGTTCGGGGACGTTCAGCAAATGAAGAGCCAGCCGCTGTGCCGTCTTGGGTCCTATACCCGGAAGTCTCCGGAAGCCCTCCGTCAACTCGTCAAGGGCGTTTATCCTGTACGCCATCTGCGTTTATTCTCCTCACACCAGGCCGGGAATATTCGGAAGGGAACCGGTGATTTTTGACATTTCGTCATCAGATTCCGCCTTTGCCTTGGCCATAGCTTCATTAATCGCGGCAATTATCATATCCTGGAGCATTTCTATATCCTCCGGCTGATCGGAGACCGCTTCGGGAGCGATTGTCAGGGACTTGACCTGCTTATCCCCCTGGACCGTGACTTTGACCATTCCGCCTCCGGCGGAAGCCTCATATTCGGTAGCCTCCAGTTCCTCCTGGCGGCGCATTATCTCTTCCTGAGCCTTCTGAAGTTGTCTGAGCATATCCTGACGGCTGGAACCGCCCTGATTGGGTATTCTTACTTTCATTTTCTGTCCTCCTGAATCGGTATATCACTGTTCAAAATCAAAATACGCATTCTGTGAAGCGGTGAAAGGGTCAGCTCCGGACACAAACTTTGAAGCGTCCGTGCCATTCTCATAGCTCACCGTATATCCGTTGCGCCGGCAATCAGCCAGAGCGGATTTAAGGGTTTCCCTCGCGGAAGCGGAGGTAACGTCGGAGTAGTACTCCGGGTCGCACAGGACCTTTATCTCATGTCCGCGCCATATGGCATTGCAGTTATTGCGTAAAGTCATGGCAAGGAACATATCGTATTTTTCAGCCGCGTACGCAACGTCAGCCCAAAGTCCCATTTCCTGCCACTCCTCACCGGCTTCCGCAACGGAAGCTCCTCCGGCTGCACCGGTCCGGGTTACGGGCTTCGGTGCCGGGACAGGGACGGTTTTCTCGGGCACAACGTCGGGGGCTTCGGAATAATCCACGGGGTTATCCTCTTCCGGCTCTTCAAAATCCGGCTCGGGCTCCGGTTTTTTCTCCGGAGTCTTTACTTTTTCCGTGGAGGAAAAGGATTGGACCGAAGTTTCGCCCGTTACCGGACGGGAACGGGAAACGGAGGCCTTTCCGGAGGTTCCGGCGGAGACAAAGGTTCCCTGACTGACAGCCTTTTCAAGGGCATCAATCCTCGCCGCAAGCGCCTTCACATCCCCGTCAAGTGACGGACGTGAAGCCTTGAGCATACATATTTCAACTTCGGCTCTTTTGTCCGGACTGCGGGAAAGTGACTGAAGAGTCGAAGCAAAAAGCTCGGAACAATATATAAGCCGGGGAACAGTATACCCCTCGGCAAGTCCGGCAAGGACGGATATATCCTCATCACTGCGGTCCAGAGTCGTTCTGTAATTGGTGGTGGTCTTTACCACTGTCAGTTCCCGGAAAACTCCGAGCATCTCACGGCAGAGAACGGAAAGATCCTTTGACTGAGTATACATATCCGAAACATACCGGAACACCGCATCGGTGTCGGCGGAGGATATCGCCTGTGCGAGGGCGTAGAGGGTCTTCCTACCCGTAACTCCGAGTATCTTCTCCGTATCCTCCGAGCCGTCCGCCTCAAGGACCTTATCCAGCAATGACAAGGCATCCCTCATTGATCCGTCCGCAAGTTCAGCCACCAGATTCACGGTCTCATCCGGCAGAGACCTGTCTTCCTTCTGAAGGACCTGTTTTATCCGCGCGGATATCTGGGCTATTGTAAGCCGGAAAAAATCAAACCTCTGACAACGGGAAAGTATGGTTGCGGGGACTTTGTGAGACTCCGTCGTGGCAAGGATAAAAACGGCATGCCCCGGAGGCTCCTCCAGAGTCTTCAGAAGGGCATTGAACGCCCCCTGGGAAAGCATATGGACCTCGTCTATGATATAAACCTTGTATTTCGCGTTTACCGGAGTGAAAACAATTTCATCCCGGATCTGACGTACGGAATCCACACCGTTGTTGCTTGCGGCATCTATTTCAATAATATCAAAAATACTTCCGTCAAGTATTCCCCGGCAGATCTCACATTCGTTGCAGGGTTCTCCGTTGACGGGGTGAAGACAGTTTATTGCCCGGGCAAGAATTTTGGCACAGCTGGTCTTCCCTGTTCCGCGTGTTCCGCAGAAGAGATAAGCGTGGGAAAACTGCCCGGTGGCGACCTGCTTTGCAAGTGTCCGGGTTATATGCTCCTGTCCGGTCACGTCCGAAAAGGTCTTCGGTCTGTATTTTCTGTAAAGAGCCTGATACAAAAGCAGGACCTCCCCGGTAAAAAATAGCAGAGTACGGGTTACTTACTGTACACCTTAACTGTGCGTAATGCTGCTCGGTTCCCCGCCTGACATGGTTGGCACGTAAAGTCACGCAAGACCCGTACTCTACGGAATATTATACACTATTTCTCGGATAAAATCAAGGGGTCTTCACAAAATATTTCCGTTTATTTGACTTTTTGCTCAGAATATGGTACAATAGCCGCGGCAAGTCCTGTTCCGCAGGTCTCAGCTGACCCGTCATCAGTCCCCTAATTCCGGGTATTTCTGACGGAGCGGTAAAAGTATCATGGTAGACGGGTCTTTTGCTTCGCCGTACATACACAAACGAAATATATCCCGAACGGAGAACTTATATTTTGAAAAGACTGGATTTTATTCTTGCCAACCGGGGAGCCGGAAGCCGCTCTCAGGTCAGGGGGCTCATACGCCGGGGACACGTCTGCGTTGACGGAGTCACAGTCAAAGACCCATCGGCGCAGTTCGAACCGGACGTGCCCGTAACCGTTGACGGAAAAGCAGTAAGTCCGGAAATGACGGTCTACTGCGTGATGAATAAACCCGGAGGGTATGTCTGCGCCGCGGATACCGAAGATTCTGTTCTTAAACTTATTCCTCCGGAATTGTACCGTAAGGATCTTTTCACCGTCGGAAGACTCGACAAGGACACAACGGGGCTCCTCATAATTACCAATGACGGGGACTTCTCCCACTGCGTGACCTCTCCGAAAAAGAAAACCGAAAAAACCTACAGGGCGACCCTTACCCGCCGGGTGACTCAGCAGGACGTTGACCGCTTTGCCGAAGGCATCCCGCCCTTCGCCCCCGCAAAACTCATTCCCGGGGAGGGACTTACCGCCGCCGTCACAGTCACCGAAGGACAATTTCATGAGGTCAAACGCCTTTTCGCCGCTACGGGAAACGAAGTGACAGCTCTCCACCGTCTTAGTATCGGAGAGTTTCAGCTTCCGGAAGATCTTGCTCCGGGGCAGGTCCGGGCTTTGACGGAGGAAGAAAAGACTTCTATACTGAAATAAACCCGGGAATATTGTAATATTACAAAAATGCGTCAATATATTGACATTTATTTGCCCATATGCTAATATATATGCAGTAAACAAAATTCAATTTCAAGGAGTAATCACCATGCAGAAAATGATCAGCGCTTACAAGGAATTCTGGAGCAGATACGTGGATTTTGAAGGCAAGACCTCCCGGGGCAATTTCTGGTGGGCTTTTCTTGCGGGCATTATCGTATCATTCATCATCGGAATCGTAGCGAGTATTCTCGGATTGATCCTCCCGATTCTTTCCACCCTGATAACCTCTCTGTTCTCCCTCGCCAATCTCATTCCCTCAATTGCGATAGTGATGAGAAGACTCCGTGACGCAGGTTACGCATGGTACAATATTTTCTGGGTCCTGCTTCCCATTGCAGGCGAAATAATCCTTATAGTCCTTCTGGCAAAGGAACACAAATAAGCCTCAGTTAAGCGAAAACTTATCCCGATAATAATTACATAGGGAGCAATGCTAAGCATCGCTCCCTTGATTTATCTGGAATAAAGACCGGAATATCACGTGACCGGAGAATCATCTTTCCCTTTTCCGGAATTGCCGAAAAGCTTTTCAACGGGTAACTGCGCAACGATTATTGCCGCAAACATTATCACACATCCGAGTATTTCCCTGCCGGAAAGCTTTTGTCCGAGGATCATCCAACCGAAAACCGCGGCGAACACGGATTCCAGGCTCATCAGCAGGCTTGCCACGGATGGCTGGACGTATTTCTGTCCGATTATCTGTAAAGTATATCCCACGCCTCCGGAAAATACTCCGGCATAGAGTATCGGTATCATACAACTCCGTATTGCCGTGACATCAGGCTTTTCAAACACAAGCATAAGCACAAAGGCAACGGCGGAGCAGACAAAGAACTGTATACAGGAAAGCCTCACGCCGTCAAGCTCCGGAGAAACCCTGTCAATGTACAGAATATGGAAACTGAAACTAAAGGCACAGGCAAGGGTCAGCAGATCGCCTTTTCCGACTGAAAGCCCCTCGTTTATACAAAGGAAATACATTCCCACAACGGCAGCAGCGGCAGCTACCCAGACCGCAGGGGAGGGCTTCCTGCGCAAAAGCACTGCGATAATCGGAACAAAGATTATATACAGCGCGGTAATGAATCCAGATTTCCCGGTAGTTGTGTAACTTATTCCGATCTGCTGAAAAGCGCTGGCAACAAACAGCAATACGCCGCAGATACATCCGCTTACGAGAAGTTTTTTCCGTTCTGTTTTCCCCTTGGGCCGATTATGGGACACCTTTCTGACATCACAGATCTTTATTACCGGAAGCAGCACCAGTCCGGACAGAAGATACCTTGCCCACAGCATTGTAAAAGCCCCTATATGCTGCGCACCTTCGCTCTGAGCCACAAACCCTGCGCCCCAGACCATGGCAGTCAGCAGAAGGAGCAGACTTCCCACAAGTTGTTTTTTCATATATCCCCCTCAATTCTTCACATTCCGGGAATCTACGGATACCTTCCGGACAATCCGGGAACGGTTTATATCTGTAAGCCTTGCGGTGCAGTCCCGTATCAGGGGCTGCACCGCAAGATATAACGGGATATTCTCAACCGGCACGGAACCGGGAAAGAAAATCCTTTGTTTCCTGTTTCTGCGGATTGCCGAATATTTCGGCGGGACTTCCCTGCTCGCAGATAACGCCTTTGTTCATGTAAATGACCCTGTTGCTCACATCCCTGGCAAAAGCCATCTCGTGAGTAACAACAAGCATCGTCATACCGTCGTTGGCAAGCAACTGCATAACGTTCAGTACTTCCCCCACCATTTCCGGGTCAAGGGCGGAAGTGGGCTCGTCAAACAGCAGGACCTCGGGCTCCATGGCAAGGGCACGGGCTATTGCAACCCTCTGTTTCTGTCCGCCGGATATCTGAGAAGGTCTGGCGTTGATATAGGGCGTCATGCCGACCTTGTCAAGGTAATGAAGAGCTCGTTTTTCAGCCTCTGCCTTATCCACACCCAGAACCTTCCGGGTACCGACGGTGCAATTGGCGAGAACTGTCATATTGTTGAAAAGATTGAATGACTGGAAGACCATCCCGACCTTCGTGCGGTACTCGGTCAGCTTTATTTCTCTTCCGAGAACGCTCTTACCGTGAAAAAGTATATCTCCCGAAGTAGGTGTTTCTAGAAGATTCACGCAGCGCAGCATCGTGCTTTTGCCCGAACCGGAAGAACCGATTATGCTTATGACCTCGCCCTTTTCCACGGAAAATGAAATGTCCTTGAGAACCTCATTGGTTCCGAAACTCTTCCTGAGGTGGTTTATTTCAATTATACTCATTTTCTTTTTCCACCTTTACTTTAATTTCGGCGTCGGGGTCGGACTGGGAGCCGAAAACAACATAATTTTCGTTTCCGTCCATCTTTCTCTCAAGAAGTCTGAGCAACCGTGTCACGGTAAAGGTCAGCACAAAGTAGATAGCCGCACAAATAACATAAGCGGGGATAAACTTTGCGTACGCACCGCCGGCACTGTTGGACATGAACATAAGTTCCGCTATGGAAATAACGCTCAGCACAGAGCTGTCTTTTATATTGACAACGAACTCATTGCCGATAGAGGGCATTATATTTCTTATGGCCTGGGGCAATACGACATATATCATGGTCTGGAAGTGCGACATGCCTATGGCATGCGCACCCTCAAACTGCCCCTTGTCAATGGAAATTATTCCTCCGCGGACTATTTCAGCCATATATGCGCCGGTATTCACGGAAATAATGATAATTGCGGAAAGCAGCGGCGGAACCCGCAGCGGGACAAACAGGCTGTAATGGATTATGAGAGCCTGAACCATCATAGGCGTTCCGCGAATCACTTCCACATAGACCGAAAGGATGAAGTTGACGACCTTCAGGAGGACCTTTTTGAATCCGGAATCCGAAGGAGAAACGGGGATGACACGGACCAGGGACACAAGCAGACCTATTATAAAACCGGCCACAGTGCCTACGATCGCCATTATCAGGGTATAACCCGTTCCCCGCAGAAACGAGGGTCCGTATTCGGACAGAATTTTGATTATCCAGTCAAAAAAGCTCATTTTTCAATTATTCCTCTGCAGGCTGACGGGCAATAGCCGCATCCATCATTGCTTCTTTCTGGGCAGTGGTAAGAGTGGAAAGAATACGGTTGAGTTCTTCCGCAAGGGAGCTTCCCTTTCTTATACCAATGGAGATGGAGGACTCGGCAGGATCGCAGACAAAGCCGTTGCCTTTTTCAAATTCAATATAGGTAAACTCTGGATTGGATGCCACAGCGGAAACAGCTCCGGGTTTCTCGCAGACATAACCGTCAACCGCACCGCTTTTCAGAGACTGCATAAGGGCGGCAAAGGTCTCAAGTGCCGTCTGCTTGTTAACACCTTTTATCTGGTCGATAACGTCATAGTGGAAGGTGTTGTGCTGTCCGGTGATTTTTGCTCCGGAAAAATCGGAAATGCTGGTTGCGGAAGTGTACGCGCCGTCTTTTCTGACCACCATTACAAGGTTGCTGTCAAAATAGGTATCGGTGAAGTCAATGCTGAGTTTTCTGCCCTCGGTGGGGCTCATTCCGGCAATGATCATATCTATCTGACCGCTTTCAAGCGCGGTGAGAAGTCCTTCCCATTTGATAGCCTGGATCTCAAGTTCGACGCCGAGTTGCTCGGCGACGAGACGGGCGATCTGGACATCATATCCGTCCGCATAGAGTCCGGAGGTATTCTTCACGGTATACTCATTTGCTGTAGGCTGAGCCCAGTTGTAGGGAGCATAAGTACATTCCATACCCACAACGATCTTACCCTTGGATCTGACGTTCTCCAGGTCTTTGCCTGCGTCTATTTTTGAGCAGGAACAAAGGGCGAAAACGGTAAGGAGTGCCAGTACCAGTGCAAAAAACTTTTTCATCTTGATCTGCCTTTCCGACCCTCTCTCAGGGGTCAACAAAAATTTTTACAAAATGAAAAGAACCGCTTGATAAAGCGGTTCCGGATATCCTGTAAAAAGCCCCTTGCAGGGACAGAATCAAGACTACGATAGCGCTTCACAAGTTCATTGTGACAGTCCGGCGGGTATTCCCCGACGGCCCAGCCGACATATCCCGGGCGGAACATATCGCTTCGGCGGCAGACCCTTTCTCCGACGGCAATTGCCCACAACTCGACGGATACTGATGAATGTCGCGCCTCTACCTCAAGCTATTCAGTTCATTTGCATGCATTATACCATACCGGAAATGCTTTGTCAAGGACTTACGATTTGTTTTACATTTAATTCACGGTTTCGTCCATTTCCACAATTTTGACCGGGCCGGCCGGCATTTCCGCAGTATATAACCATATTTCAAACCCATCAATGGGCACTTTCGTAAAACAGCCGTCCGCGGAAAAAACATCCGAGGAACGGAAGCCCGAAAGCCCCTGACCGGTATACTTAAGATACGCTTCCTTTTTTACCCACACCTGTAAAAACCGCTCTGCGCCGTCACCCCCGGCCGACCGGACAAACTCCTTTTCCCGGCGGCTGAAACGGCTTTCACATATTCTGCCGTAATTTTTCACGACCCTGTCGCTGCGTTCCGCGTCCACGCCGATCTCCCCATCGGAGACCGCAACGGCAGCCAGCCCCCGAGTGTGGGTCACGGAAACAAAGACATTTCCGTTTTCGACATATGGTTTACCGGAAGATGTCCTGTGCAACCGCGGCATAACGGGAATACCGTCAATCCCGGCTCTCCGGCAGAACTCCAGAGCGGCGCATATTTTCCGGTCACTTCCGCCGGCATCAATCTTTTCCCGGAAAAGAAAAACCGCAGCATTCATACGGAAATACCGGAAGACAAAAAGTACTCAGTTCTGTTCATCGGTTCCGGAAAGAACGTTTTCATATACTTCCAAAAGTTTTTCGCAGTACTCCGCAAGTCCGTTTTTGCCGTTCCGGGAAGCGATGCAGTTGCGGAACATTGTGGAAAGAGCTTTATCATCGGTCATGACTCCCCGAAGCGCATTGGCAAAACCGACATCGGAATTATTCTTTACCGGAATCCCGGTCTTTCCGTTTTCCACAAGTTCGGACAAACTTCCGATATCGGAGCAGATCACGGGAGTTCCCAGGCTGACAGCATTCCGGACAGCCCTTGTCATACTGTCATACCGGACAGCGGGAGCAAAAAACATTGTTGCCCTTGCCGTCAGTTCACGCAAAGGCTTTCCAGAAAGGGGACCGACACAGGTAATGTTCTTCAGGCCTTTGAATGCCTCCTCCTCGCGTGTTGCCGCAACGAACCGGACATCCGGAAGTCTCTTTGCCGTTCCCGCAAAAATGACCACGCTCTCGTCGGAATCAAATTCTCCGGCGAACAGTAAGTATTTTATCCGGAGTTTCTTTTCCGCGTCAAGCCATACGGGATCAACTGCGGATTCCTCGGCGCAATACGGCAGGACCTCAGTTTTTGTACCGAATACCCCCGGGCGGGAGGAAAGAAGCTTCTGCTCCAGGAAACGGCTGGGGCATATAAATCTGTCTATTTTTTTGTAATTAGGCAGTATTCTGTAAACCCTTGATTCAACCGCCCGGACAATACTTTCCTTCATGGAATCGTGGACGCATTTGTTTTTGATGCAACTGAAACTTCCGCCCCCGAGACATTTTTCACAGATCTGTTCCTGCCGAAAATCGAACAGCCTGCGATTGGGACACACCATGGCATAATCATGGACAGTCTGCACAACGGGTATACCGTAAGTTGCCGCGGCATCCGTAACGGAGGGAGTAAGGCTGAAGTTTATATCATTGATATGGATTATATCCGGTTCAAAGACTTCTATGAGCGCAGACAGCTTCTTTTTGGCCTCAAATGAGTAAACCGTGCCCAGGGGATGAAATTTACGGGGGGCATCTTCCTCAACTCCGGCGTTTGTCATGCAGCATTTATCGGAGCTTCCCACAACATTGCGCCGGTCAAACATTCCGAAATACTCCACAGTGTGTCCCATTTCGGAAAGCTTCCTGCCCACCTCAACGGTGTAAGTTCCAGCCTCGCCCTGGGGGAAAAGCAAATTGTTCACCATCAGAACTCTCATATTGAAAATCTCCTTTACCGGCGATTCATTTTTTCGTCAAAATCCGTCATTTTACGTCAAAATCCGTTGCCTGTTCTGAGTATACCACATATTTTTCCACCTGTCAAGGCTTTTTGCCCGCAAAGCATTGACAACCGGGGGATTTCATGATATAATACTACAGAACACATACAGATAAACCGTACAAAGGAGATCCGAAAAAAATGAAAAAATCTGTCACCGCCGTTCTCGCCGCCATTCTGACCTTGGCATGCCTTTGCTCCTGCTCGGTATTCACCAATACAAAAGCCGTGAAGCCCTCAAGAGGTACCGTTGACGGAAACGTCTATCATTCGGACTATTCCGGAATAACCCTTACAGTTCCCGAAAACTGGTATTTCTACACCGACGATGAGATAAGCCAGCTGGTGGGTGCCACAGTCGATATTATGAAACTTGATAACGCCAAGGCTGAAGCCATATCAAAAGCCGCCATGGATTTCTTCGTTGCAGATCCGGAAACCGGTGACAATATCAGCCTTACCTATGAAAAAGTTTCGCCTCTGGTGAGCCAGTCAACTTACATCGATGCTTTTACCAGAAATTCAGAAAGCTCATACGTCTCCGCGGGCGGATCAGCGAGCTACAAAGAAGACGGGACCGTGACCCTTTCCGCCAAAACCTACCAGAGAATAACCGGAGACCTTACCCTTAGTGGAATGGATATGAAGCAGTATGTATACGTCAGAAAGATCGGCGATTACTTCCTGGCAGTAGTTTTCACCGTTGTTTCCGGCACTACTGCGGAACAGGTGGAGGCAATGTTCTCCTGACCCAACACCCCGTCAATCAATAAAAGCCCTCCGTCCGGGGGGCTTTTATATTACAAATTATTCAAAATATTTCAACATAATTTTGTCTGTTCTGCATAATTGACTTTGACTGAAAATTGTGTTACAATAATACCATACAGACACAAACATACGACAAGGAGAACTCATACTTTATGAAAAGAGCCTTTTTCCTGATCCCCGCGCTGGCTGTTTGTTTTTCTCTCTGCGCCTGCACACCCAAAAACAACGAAGACCCGACGGGTCCCACACCTCCCGGAGGAATAGTTTCGGCAACGGAACTCCCGACCCAACAACCGACAGACCCCGAAAATACACTCACCCGTGATTATGTCAACGGAATTCTGGGAAATCATGCGGGGAATGTGTACCTTTCCGAAAACGGGAAGCCATCCTTCACCCACCCGGAGTGGGAGACCGGGCCTCTGAATGATTACGGCAAATGCACCCTTCTCATAGATGAAAACTATGCGGTTACCGAAAACGGCGAAATCGTCCGGTTCCGGAATGACCGAACCTTTGAAAGCGTACGGGAATACCTCGGATCCGTGTCGGGAAAGCTTCCTTCCGAAAAGGCTGTATTTTCGGATGACAGCGGACTGAGTCAGAAAGAACTCCGGACCTTCTGCACGTTCTTTTTCTGGACAGACAGCGAAAACCGTGTAACCGATATCTACTGCGCCGACTATACGGGAAACGATTCCGGACTTCTGGTAAGAACATCCCTCGATCTGAGTGACATTGACGAGTCCGCACCGGATTATAAGGAACTTTGCTTCAGCAGAATGTATACCCGGCTTGAAGGCAGACTTAACGTTTTCCGCACCGATTACGAAGATGATCTCGGAGCTGAGGAACTGGCTGTACCCCCTGTGAATGGGGAATACGACCTATCCTCCGCGGATGTACCTCTGGCGGCGCTGGTAAAACTTAACGGCGAAAGTCCCATAAGATCAGTACGGAGATCCGGCAGCGCGATTTTTCTGACTCTTGAAAACGGCGACGTTTACGAGTTCGGATATACCGACGCACAGCACGCGGTATGCCGTAAAGTGGATTTCGCAAAAAGATGTACCGGAAAAGGCTTTGACGTAAGACTCTACAATGACGGCAGAGTATCGCTCAACAGCGGGGAAATGGCAGGAAACGCGGCGGACATTGCCGTGAACGGCTACTCAGTATTCATACTTTTCAACGACGGCACAGTAACGGAATTCTCCGGAGTTACAAGTCCCCAGGGAATTGTCCGTACAGTCTGCCCCCATTCCGGCATAGTTCAGATCGCATATTCTTCGGAGGGATTGCTCTGTCTGACGGAAAACGGGTCGGTCTTTACCTTTAACGGTACGTCCCCTTGCGGGACCGGGGTATCCGCAATGATCCCCCTGAGCCGTGGCGGTGTATTTTTCCTGACCGGGAACTGACAGCAGAGACCATATTTGCTCATAGAAACGAACAAGCAGCGCTTCTTCTCTTTCAGGGAAGGAACGCTGCTTTTTATTTCAGAAAACCGGCTGTCAATACTCATCAGAGGGACGATCATGAGTTTTTGAGGATTGTCTCCTGTCACGGGCTCTCCGTATGCCCCGAATCAGGGATACCGACGTCCAGACCGAAGAAACTATCCATACCGGGAGTACAGCCCATTTGGTCAGCGTATGGCTGCAAAAATCGACATAGGGGTTAAAAATGTCTATGACCAGAAAAGTTATGAACATCCCGGAGCAGACAATACTTATGTGAGCCATCACTTCGGATATTATACGGCGGACTTTTCTGCCGTTGGACATCATATGAATCACTCCTGTTCAATTTCGGCAATATAAAGAATGTCGCTGATCTTCCGCACACCCTCCTTGGGAGGAACGATATTTATAAGCTTATCCGAGAATATCATGGTCGAGGACTGACCGCCGTCAAGGTTGTATGCGATATCGCAACCCAGGGATTCCATAAGCTCCGCAAGTTCCGCCATGGTCATGCCCTCAGAAGTATCGCTTCTGCCGTCAACCGTGACAAAACAATAATGACCGGGTTCAAAATATCCCAGAGCCGTACGGGGATTCTTCGCTTTTATCGCTTTATAATAAGATGTTATCTTGCTGCCGTTTTCAACTATTGTCGGACCAAAGCACCACGCCTGCCATGCGCCGGAATTCAGTTCCTGTGTCGCATCAAAAGAGGCCTTTATCCCAAAGGTCTTCATACTTCCGTCCTTATACATTACCAGAACGTCATTTGTACGCTTGTCCCGGTAGAGCAATCCATTGCGGAGTACTACCCCTGTCTGGCTGTTTCCGAAACCGCTGTAGTCACCGTTTACGGCGCACACGGCATTATTGTCCTTGGCGATGGTACGCCCCGTCTGTCTTACGCCGTTGAACTCTCCGCCGGAAAAGGCTGTTCTGAAATTGTCGGCATAGCGGACGTAAATATCCTGAACGTAATAATCCGCGTTGAACATCCGGCCGCGGGTAACGGTAACATTTATATCATGGGAGATGTAGCTGTCTTCCGTTCTGGTCACTTCGCCTTTTGCGGCGAACTTGTCTCTGAATTTTGCTCCGACCCCCCCCTCATCCTCAGTAGGAATCTCGGTCGAGGGTTCCGTAGGAACCACGGAGGGCGTTGCGGGCTCTGTGGCAGGTTCTGTCACAGGGGCGATAGGAGTAACCTCTCCCGTACCGAAGATCAGAACATGGTCAAACAGAGCATATATGTTGATAGCGACACCGAGGGCGAGAACGTCTATCACAATTACAAGCCACAAAGGCAGATTGGCACGATTCTTTTCCTTCGTATGCACAAAAACACCCCTTGATAAGAATACAGGAAGATACACTGCGAAAGAGTAATTTCTTCCTGACCGACCCCAAAAGACAAAAAACCAACTCAACAGCCGGTATTCCATCTTATACACAGACACATTATATATTCAATTCTTGTTAAATTTCGTTCAAAATATGTATATAAGTCCGAAAAAAACAAGAATTGACAATACCCGGCATTTTTCGCCGCCGTAAGTATACAAAATGCCCGGGCGGCAGCCTGTGTTCCGTACAGGGAATTCCGATTATGTTGTTTCATTTCAATGTTACCTCAGGAATGTAAAATCGGGAAGTGCCGGAATGTTAAATCCTCGTAAAACGCCGTAAACCGACAAAAGTCCGCAGATTTCTCCGCGGGCGTGCAACCAAAGCGGAAACAGCACGCGTACGATTACCGATTTTTGAATCCTTTTCACGTTTTGCTCCTTTCACGGAAAAACGCGGCTTCTCTACCTGTTACGGGTTCTGATGTCAATAAAAAGACCCGCAGATTTCTCTGCAGGTCTTCGTATGTTCCGTTTTGGGGAGAACTTACTTCAGTTCAACCTTAGCGCCGGCAGCTTCGAGAGCGGTCTTGGCAGCTTCAGCATCTTCCTTGGAAACGTTCTCTTTAACAGCCTTGGGAGCACCGTCAACGATTTCCTTGGACTCTTTCAGACCAAGACCGGTGATCTCACGGACAGCCTTGATAACGTCCATCTTCTTCTCGCCAACTTCGGCAAGAACAACGGTGAACTCGGTCTTCTCGTCAGCAGCAGCTGCAGCGGGAGCAGCGGCAACAGCGGCAACAGGAGCAGCGGAAACGCCGAAGGTCTCTTCGAGAGCCTTTACGAGGTCAGCAAGCTCGAGTATGGTAAGGGTCTTGATTTCTTCAATGATCTGATTGGATTTTTCGCTAGCCATTTTAAATTCCTCCTGAATAATTCCGGTCCGTTTAGGATCCGTATAGATTTGTTATCCCGTAACGGGAAAATAGGTTAAGCTTCTGCGGATGCAGAATCTTTGTCGATCTTCGCCTGAAGGACATAAGCGAGTCCGTACAGGGAAGACTGCAGGGAGCCGAGCATCTTGGCGATGAGGCCTTCCTTGGAAGGTATTGCGGAAAGCTCCTTAACACCTTTCTCGTCCAGGATCTCGTCATCGACGAATCCCGCCTTGATCTTGAAATTCTCATGGGTCTTGGCAAAGTCGCAGAGGATTCTCGCAGCAGCGGTATAATCTTCGCTGACAGCCATAGCGGTGGTACCGTTGAAGATATCGCCGAGAGCCTCGTATCCGGCTTCCTTAGCGGCAAAACGGGCGAGAGTATTCTTCACTACAGAGTAGTGTACGCCTTCTTTGAGAAGGGCCTTACGAAGAGCGGAGTCATCGGCAACATTGATACCTTTGTAATCTACGAAAACGCCGGCATGTGCGGACTGCATCTTTTCGGTAAGAGCGGCGACGGTCTGCTTCTTTTCCTGAAGTACTTTTTCGTTGGGCATTGATTTTCACCTCCCATAGTTAATAGGACAAAACAAAAAGCTCTTTCTCCGCATACAGAGAAAGAGCGTAAAGACGTAAAGTGTCAAACTCTTCCTCGATAGGCATATTTAAGCGAAAGCACCTATTGTCTTAGGAATTGTTCTCACGAACCATTATATTATATCAGAGCTTCCGGGGCTTGTCAAGTACCGAAATCGGTAAATTTTTATGAACTTGCACCTTTTCCGACTGTATATCCGGAGCATAAGGCACCTTCAACGCGAAGCCCGTCGGGCTTCGCGCCGCCTGACGCGGTTGCGGGCACATGCGGTGCCCGCAGGAAGGTGCCGGAGCCCACTCCCGTACATACCCTGACATCCGGCCCCGGAAACGTGCTTTATTTTACAACGATATTTATCATTCTGTCGGGAACATAGATCTCTTTGACAATCTGCTTGCCGTCGACAAAAGAGCGTACGTTCCCGTTCTCCTTGGCGGCACCGAGAGCCGTATCCCGGTCAGAGCCCTTTGCAAGGACAACCGTGGCACGGAGTTTTCCGTTGACCTGAACCGGGACCTCCACCGTAGCGTCTACAGTCTTGGACTCATCGTATTCAGCCCATTTCCCGCTGGCAAGCATTCCTCCGAAACCGTTCTCTTCCCACATTTCCTCCGTAAGATGAGGTGCAAAGGGATTGAGTATGGTAAGGAAAGTACGCATCTCCGCCTTGTTTATGCTCCCCTTATCATATATCTCGTTGAGGAGAGCCATCATTGCGGCGATCGCCGTGTTGAACTTCAGATTTTCTATATCCTCACTTACCTTTTTGACGGTCTTGTGCATGGAGGCTTCCAGCTGTTCCGAATACTCCTCGCCGTCGCAAACCATGGACTGAAGCCCGTAGACTCTTTCAAGGAACCTCTTGCAGCCCCTGACGCCGTTTTCGGACCAGGGGGCAGCCTTCTCGAAATCTCCGATGAACATCTCATAAAGTCTGAGGGTGTCAGCACCGAAATCACGGACTATATCATCGGGGTTGACAACGTTTCCACGGCTCTTTGACATTTTTTCGTTGTTTGCCCCCAGGATCATACCGTGAGAAGTTCTCTTGGCGTACGGTTCGGGTGTGGGAACCACGCCGATGTCATAAAGGAATTTGTGCCAGAATCTGGAGTACAGCAGGTGCAGAGTGGTATGTTCCATTCCGCCGTTATACCAGTCAACGGGCAACCAGTACTTCAGGGACTCCTGCGAAGCAAGGGCTTCACTGTTTTTCGGATCGCAGTAACGCAGAAAATACCAGGACGACCCGGCCCACTGAGGCATGGTGTCCGTCTCTCTTCTTGCTTTTCCGCCGCATTTCGGGCAGGTGGTATTCACCCAGTCCGTCATTTTCGACAGCGGACTCTCACCGTCGTCCGTAGGTTCATAGCTTTCGACATCGGGAAGTCTGAGCGGCAGTTCACTCTCCGGCAGGGGAACACAGCCGCACTTTTCGCAGAACACCACGGGAATAGGCTCGCCCCAGTATCTCTGACGGGAGAATATCCAGTCACGGAGCTTGAAATTGACCTTTTCCTTTCCTATCTTGTTTTCTTCCAGCCAGCCGATGATCTTTTTCTTCGCATCCGCAACGGAAAGCCCGTTGAGGAAGTCGGAATTGACAAGAGTACCCGTCTCGATATCGGTAAAAGCTTCCTTTTCTATATCTCCGCCGGCAACGACCTCCACCATAGGCAGGCCGAAGGTCTTCGCGAATTCCCAGTCACGGGTGTCGTGGGCAGGAACCGCCATTATCGCGCCGGTGCCGTAGCTCATAAGAACGTAATCGGAAGCAAATATGGGAATATGTTTTCCGTTCACCGGATTTATGGCTTCAATACCGTCAAGACGGACACCTGTCTTGTCCTTGGCAAGTTCCGTGCGTTCAAAATCGCTTTTTCTCGCAGCTTCATCCCGGTAAGCAACAAGGGCATCGTAATTGCGCAGGAGTTCCTTTTTCTCCTCGATCAGACCGTGTTCGGGAGAAATTACCATATATGTAGCTCCGAACAGGGTATCGGGACGGGTAGTGTAGACCGTCAGGGTATCTCCCGCGGTGGTTTTGAAATTGACCTCAGCGCCGGTGGAACGCCCGATCCAGTTTCTCTGCTGTGCCTTTATCTTCGGCATATAATCAACAAGATCAAGGTCACTTACGAGTCTGTCCGCATATTCGGTTATCTTGAGGACCCACTGGGTCTTGTTTTTTCTGATGACGGGGGCGCCGCAACGTTCGCAGACTCCGCCCACGACCTCTTCGTTTGCCAGAACACACTTACAGCTTGTACACCAGTTTACCGCCATTTCCTTTTTATAGGCAAGACCGTGCTCAAGAAGCTTGAGGAATATCCACTGGGTCCACTTGTAGTAATCGGGATCGGTGGTGTTTATTTCCCTGTTCCAGTCAAAAGAAAGACCGAGAGACTGTATCTGCTGCTTGAAATGAGCTATATTCTTTTCGGTCACTATGCTGGGGTGGATATTGTTCTTTATCGCAAAATTTTCAGTGGGAAGTCCGAAAGCATCCCACCCCATGGGATAAAGAACGTTATAACCCTGCATCCGGCGTTTACGGGAAACGATGTCGAGGGCTGTGTAAGGACGGGGATGTCCAACGTGCAGTCCCTGTCCGGAAGGATATGGGAACTCTACCAAAGCATAGAACTTCGGTTTGGAATAGTCGGTACTGGCGGAGAAAACTCCGGAATCAGCCCATTTTTTCTGCCATTTAGGTTCGATTTTTTTATGATCGTAGTACGCCATGATTACTTTTTCTCCTCCAGAATCTCGGAAATATCAACGACTGTTCCGTCCTTCCAGAAACGTTCCAGATCGTAAAATGCTCTCATTTCGCGGTTGTAGATATGGATAACGGCTTCGGTATAGTCAAGAAGGATCCATCCTCCTTCGGCAACGCCTTCACGGTGATGAAGCGCGAACCCCGCCTTTTCCATCTGATATTCGCACTCATCCGCAAGAGCCTTCACCTGGGTGGACGAGGAGCCGTTGCAGATCACAAAATATGACGTAAGGCTGGTGAGTTCTTCTATCTTGAGGACCCTTATATCTTTCGCCTTTTTGCTGTCCAGCGCCTTTACTGCGGTTTCAATTATCTTGTTCTCCATATGATCATTCCTTTCCTTTGTTTCCGAATCCGGCGGCTATGTACTCGTTATACATATCCACAGTATCCGTGTTAAGGTACTTCCCCTTGTTTATTTTATCTTTAATGGTCCATTCCATACACTCAAAAAGAGCCCGGTTAAGATCTTTATACGCAAGCGCCCGGTAGTACTCAACGTTTTCATAGTCACGGGTGGGTTCCACAAAATCCGCCACATAAACTATTTTATCCAGCAGTGTCATGTTTTTCCCGCCCACCGTATGACGGGAGACGGCCCGGAGGATCTGTTCATCATCTATTCCCAGTTCATCCTTCAGCACATACGGCGCCGTCATTGCGTGTAAAAACGGTGACGGGGTGTTTTCCCTGCCTTCATTCGGGATATTGTAGCGCCGGATGATATGCCACTGCTCATCATCGCTGAAGTTCTTCGTCACGTCGTGAAGGAGTCCGGCAACCGTCGCTTTTTCCACGTCGGCACCGTTTATGCGGGCAAGTTCAGCGGCAGTTTTCATCACACCGAGGGAATGTTCGTAACGTTTCGGCTTAAGTATACGCCGCAGGAGTTTCTTGTATCTTTCCAGATCATACTCCCCCACCGAATACACGTTATTTTCTATGATATACTCATACACCCCCGGGGCGAGCAGACCGGATACGTTTTTACCCTCACGAAGCTGTTGCCGTATTTCCGTGGAAGACATTTTCAGGGGCTCGAAATCCACTAAAGTACATGCCGCACCGTATTCCGATTCCAGGAAGCTTTTTTCGGCTTCAAGAGCTTCCCGGTCATCCCCCGTGCGGGTCAGACACGCGATATGGGCAAGTTTCATTATTCTTTCCGCTTCATACCAGTTTTTCAGTGTCAGGAACATATCGGAACCGGTGTACAGCACAAGTTCGGCATCCGGATAAAGCTCACGGAAATGTTCCAGTGTATGTACGGTATAGCTTTTTCCGCCCCGGTCGATCTCATAGGTGCAAAGTTCCGCATCCGTGTCTTTCAGTGAAAGCCGGAGCATATTCAGCCTGTCCTCGTCGGAGGTCATACCCAGAGCCTTGTGGGGGGGCTCTGCGGTGGGTACGACAAAAACCTTTATGGGACGGAAAGCATCGCTGAAGGTTTTCAGAGCTTTGATATGCCCGAGGTGGCACGGATCAAAAGTGCCCCCGAAAATACCTATCCTTTTCATTTCGGCAAGACTATTTTCGGTTTTTTCGACTGACGGTAAAGCACCGCTTTTGTCCCGATAGCACAGATAACCTGAGCATTGCATTCTTCCGCTATTATATTTGCCGCTTCTATAGGCTTGTATTCGCAATTCTCAAGACAGCGGAGTTTTATCAGCTCCCTCGCCTCAAGAGCATCATTCGCCTGTTTTATCAGATTTTCGCCTATTCCTCCCTTGCCTATATGGAGTATGGGTTCCTCCTTGCTGGCAAGGCCTCGGAGATAGGCTCTCTGTTTGCTGGTCATTATTCTTTTCCTTTCATTTCGGTTATAAGTTTTCTGAATTTTTCCAACGCACGGGCTCGGTGACTTATGCGGTTCTTGATATCTCCGCTGAGCTCCGCAAAGGTTTTTCCGTACTCCTCGACAAGGAAATAGGGGTCATACCCGAAGCCGTTGTTTCCCCGGTGTTCGTCAATGACTGTTCCGGGACACTCCCCCTCCGCGGTAACGGTACGTCCGTCGGGGAATACCATGGCAATGGCGCTGACGAATTTTGCCCGTCTGTCCGTCACATCTTCAAGGTTTTTCATCAGCAGAGCATTGTTTTTTTCGTCGGTAGCGCCCTCTCCGGAATACCTTGCGGAGTACACCCCCGGAGCACCGTGAAGAGCTTCAACGCAAAGCCCGCTGTCATCCGCAATACAGGGCATACCCGACGCCTTCATCCCGGCCCGGGCTTTTATGAGAGCATTTTCCGCAAAAGTTTTTCCCGTTTCCTCCGGGTCGGACTCCACTCCCGCCTCCTTCAGGGAAAGAACCTGATACATATCCCCGAGAATGGCTTTTATCTCCCGTATTTTGTTGGGATTATTGGACGCTGCAAGAATTTTTTCCATATTCTCTCCTTTATTCTCCGTCCAGGAGAGCTTTTGCGAAGGCATCAGGATCGAAGAACTGCAGATCGTCCGCCTTTTCGCCTACGCCTATAAGTTTTATCGGGACCCCGGTCTCTTCACGCACCGCGATCGTCACGCCGCCCTTTGCCGTTCCGTCAAGCTTGGTAAGCACAACTCCGGTTATTGCCGCCGCCTGCTTGAAATCCCGTGCCTGACTTATGGCGTTCTGCCCGGTTGTTGCATCAAGGACAAGCAGAGTCTCCTTATCCGCATCCGGGAGTTCCCGTTCGGTTACCCGGGCTATCTTGGAAAGCTCATCCATAAGATTCTTCTTATTGTGAAGCCGCCCTGCGGTATCGCAGATAACGACATCCGCCCCCCTTGCCTTCGCCGCTTTCAGTGCGTCAAAAACCACTGCTGCGGGATCCGATCCGTCCTGATGTTTGACTATATCTATATCTGCGCGCTGAGCCCAGATTTCCACCTGTTCAATAGCGGCGGCGCGGAAGGTGTCGGCAGCGGCTATTATGACCTTCTTGCCCTGATCCTTCAGCATTTTCGCGAGTTTGCCGATGGTGGTGGTCTTGCCGACGCCGTTTACCCCTACAACGACTATAACGGAGGGTTTCGTGTTCAGGTTCAGCTCGTTTCCGCCACGCATCATATCGGCAATTATGCCGCACAGAGCGGTCCTGAGAGCTTCCGCATCCTCGATTTTTTCCAGCTTTGCCTTCTGTCTGAGACTGTCAATTATCTTTTCCGCAGTCTCCACGCCGACATCCGCGAGAATCAGAGTCTCCAGCAGCTCGTCAAGAAAGTCCTCATCGACCTTTCTGAAGGCGGCAAATATTCCGTTAAGGCTTTTTCCCAGCCCTTCTTTGGTTTTGCTCAGGCCCTGTTTTATCTTATCAAAAAATCCCATTTATTCTCCTTTTTCCGTCTTTACAGCTGTTCGTCAGCAATATCCTTTACGTTTATGGTAAGCATCTTGGACACGCCCTTTTCTCTCATGGTCACGCCGTAGAGCCTGTCGGCAATTTCCATCGTTCCGCGGCGGTGAGTGATGAGAAGGAACTGGGTCTTGTGCGAAAGGTTGCTCAGATATCGGGCATACCGTACCACGTTCACGTCATCCAGCGCAGATTCGATCTCGTCCAGAAGACAGAAGGGCGAGGGGCGCATATGCAGCAGCGCGAAATACAGCGCAATAGCGGTGAGACTCTGCTCTCCTCCGGACAGAGACGACAGATGCTTTATAATTTTCCCCGGAGGAGCGACATATATCTCTATTCCGGATTCCAGCAGATTTTCCCCGTCGGTAAGTTCCAGCCGGGCTGAACCGCCGTTGAACAGTTCCCGGAAGACCCGGGAGAATTCCTCGTTGATAGCCTTGAAGCTCTCGGCGAAGATTTTTTTCATTTCCTCCTCAAGATCCGCGATTATACCGGTCAGTTCGTCCCTGGACTTTGTAAGATCCTCAGTCTGTTCTCTGAGCTCGTCGTGACGCTTCCTGACCTCCGCAAACTCGTCAATAGCCTCCACATTTACGCTTCCCAGAGCCTTTATTGACGCCCGGAGTTCCGCAACCCGCTTCTTCGCCTCTTCAAAGGGCATTCCGGCGGTAAACCCGCCTGCCTGGGCTTCGGACAGGGTCATTTCATATTCATCCCAGATTTTTGCGATAACGGTATCGGAGTCATTGCGCAGAGTCGCCTGCCGTATCTGCATCCGTTCCGCTTCACGGGCAAGTTTCTCCTTTTGCTCAAAGAGTTTCTTTTCCCCTTCGAATATTCTGTTTTTCTCGGCTTCAAGTCCGTCACGGCGGCTTGTTGTGTCCGCAATGTGCTTGGAACACTCTTTTTCAAGAGTCCTGAGAGAAGAATTCGCTTCCTTCAGATCGGCGATCCTGCGGGTATATTCAACGTTCCGTGCCTCTATTTCGGATATCTGCTCCAGGCGTTTTGCCGAGGACTGGGTTCCCTGTTCAAGGCGCTGATTCAGCTGTTCGATATTCAGCCTCAGACTCTCGCCGTTCTTTGCGTATTCCACACGGCGGACCTCTTTGGCGTATATTTCCTCCCGGATACGTTCCAGATTTTCAAGAATATGTCCGTTTTCATCCTCGGCGGAACGGAGATCCCGCTTTATTTTCTCAAGCTGGGCGGTCTTTTCGGAAATCAGACCTTCGGTCTTTGCCAAATCCGCCTGCTCCCCGTCAAGGTCTTCCTTTGCCCGGGAAATATTGTCCTGCAAAGACCGCATCTGTTCCCGGATATTGGTTATATACAGAGTGCAATAGTCAAGTTCCGCCTTCCGCTTGACCTGCTCATCATCAACTGTCTTTATCTCCGCGTTTATGCCATCGACCTGTGCCGTAAGCATATTCAGTTCGGAAAGGGCATTGCGAAGTTCTTTATCGGCGGCCTCAGCTTCTTCCGCAAGTTTCTTTTCAGTCTCCGCGAGTGCTTCGGTTTCATTTGCCCGGCTGAGGATCCCCACATTTTTCCCCACGGAACCGCCGGTAAGGGAACCTCCGGCATTGACGACCTGTCCGTCAAGGGTAACAAGCCGGAAGGAGTAACCGCTGCTGCGGGCTATCCGGGTCGCATCGTCAAGGGTTTCCGCCACGGCAGTCCGTCCCAGAAGTGATTCAATAACCCCTCTGTATCGGTCGTCACAGGTTATTATCTGGCTTGCAAGCCCGCGGAAACCGGGCATTGACGCAAAGTTCCGGGCATCAAGGACCTTCGGTCTGACCGTATCCAGAGGAAGAAACGTCGCGCGTCCGAGATTTCTGCTCTTCAGCAGCGAAATACAGTTTTTCGCGTCCTTTTCGGTTTCGGTGATTATATTCTGTATTGCCGCACCGAGCGCCGTCTCCACCGCAACGGAATACTCCCTGTCGGTCTTGATCACGCCGGCAACGGTTCCGCAGACTCCGTGAAGGACGCCTTTTTCAGCCTCCGTCATGACGCTTTTTACGCTTCCGGAAAAGCCCTCATAATGCTTTTCCATATCCTCAAGCATTCTGCGTCTGTCCTGGGTCTGACGAAGTTTAAGAGTTCTTTCGTTGAGTTCCCGGCGGAGTTTTTCGCAACGGTCCTGCCTGGAATTCTTTTTCAGGGCATATCCGCCCAGCATATTCTCAAGACTCCTGCGCTTCTGCGCAAGGGTTTCAAGCTCATTTTCCGCATTTTCCCCGGTTTTTTCCAGAGAAGCAAGTCTTTCGGCGGCATCGGAAAGTTCTTTTTCGGTCTCTTCAAGCTTTCTGACAAGCCCGGCTTTTCTGCCGTCGGCACCGCTTACGCGGAGCTGCATTGCGGTTATCTGTGCCGTAAGGGCTTCCGCCTCGTCGGCAAGGGAGCGGCTTTTCTTTGCGACCTCTTCCCCTTCGGCACGTTGCGCTTCCCGTTCGCTCTCCGCCCCGGAAATATCTTCGGCAAGCTCCGCCGCCTGTTTTTCCGCCAGGAGCAGTTGTCCGGTCTTTTCCTCTATTTCCTTTTTCAGGGCTTCCCTTACGGAATCATCATCGGAAAGTTCTGTCCGGATACGTTCTATATCCCGTTGCCCGTGCTCTATGTCGTTCCCGAGAAGCAGGATCTCGGAATCCCTGTCACGGCATTGCTGCTCGTACTCAGAGATCTTTTCGCGGAGTTTTTCTATTTCGACAGTCAGATCCCTGATATCCGCGCCGAGTCTCTCACTGCGGTCTTCATATTCCTGAACACCGGCATCCACCGCGGAAAGACTTGATCTGATGCTTTCCGCAGTCTCCGCCGCCTTTTTTATTTCGGCCTCCGTCTGTTTGAGCCCGTCCAGCCAGACCGAGAGTTCCAGGACCTTTTTTTCCTCATAAAGAGCCAGGTATTTCTTCGCCTTCTCCGCCTGTTTTCCCAGGGGGCCGAGACGGTCGGAAAGTTCAGTAAGTATATCAGTGAGCCGGACGAGATTTTCCGATGTAAGGGCAAGTTTTCTCGCGCTCTCCTCTTTCTTGTACTTGAATCCGGCAATTCCCGCAGCCTCTTCGAAAAAATGGCGCCGGTCCGTACTTTTTGAAGTGATTATTTCGGTAACGGTTCCCTGTCCGATAATGGAGTAGCCGGTCTTACCGAGACCGGTATCCCGCAAAAGCTCCTGAATATCCTTGAGCCGGACGGGCTTGCGGTTGATGAAATACTCACTGTCCCCGGATCTGTAATAACGTCTTGTAAGGGCAACTTCTTCATACGGGACGGCAAGAGCGCCGTCGGAGTTCAGCAGGGTAAGTGTCACTTCGGCAAAGCCGAGGGGTTTACGGCTTTGCGTACCGTCAAAGATAACATCCTCGGTCTTGTTTCCCCTCAGGGTTTTTGCGGAGGTCTCCCCCATTACCCATCGGACAGCATCGGCAATATTGCTCTTACCGCTGCCGTTCGGACCGATTATCGCGGTTATACCGTCACTGAAGTTGATCAGAGTGCGGTCGGGAAATGATTTAAAACCGATAAGTTCCAGACTTTTCAGTTGCATCCCGTTTCCACCCCGCTTTACTTATTAAAAAGTATTATTGCTGATTATAGCACAGAAACACGGCTTTTTCAATACATGAAACGGAAATTTTAAAATATATTCGTTTCTTCCTTCTCTCGGGGCTCCCGGGGAATGAAAAAAAAGAGAAGTCAGACCATAATTCAAGAATAAATCCGAAAAAGTTCCTCTTTTTTTTGCTTTTTCCGGCGAGATGGGTATTGCTTTTTTATGTTTTTTTTGGTATAATTGTGTTCCGAAAAGAAGAAAGCCCTGTCCGAGTATCCACTCCGTGTGCTTTCTCGATGAATTTCGTATACATATCATGCGATAACGGAGGTGTTTAAGTCATGGCTAAATGCAATTACTGCGGTAAGGGTGTAACTTTCGGAATAAAGGTTTCTCACTCTCACAGACGCAGCAACAGAACCTGGAAGCCCAATGTTAGACGTGTTAAGGCTGTTGTCAACGGCTCCGTACAGCACGTTTATGTCTGCACGAGCTGCCTGCGCTCCGGCAAAGTCCAGAGAGCTAACTGAGTTTAGACGGAAAAATTCCCGAGACGTGATTCTGCGTCTCGGTATTTTTTTTGCCCGGCTATTGACAATCTCCCCTTCACCGTGATAAAATACAGAAAGAAAGACCGGGCCGAGCCCGGAATACAGATCGAAACGTGGTGAGAACCCTGACGCTGACCGGTTACATTGATAAAGTCATATACAAGAATTCGGACAACGGCTATACCGTCCTGGAACTTGACACCCCGGAAGGTACAGTAACAGCCGTGGGAACCATGCCCCTTGTGGCGGAAGGTGAACAGATACAGGTAGAGGGGGACTATACCACACATTCAGCTTACGGAAAACAGTTTTCCGTTACGGCTTTTGCCTCCTGTCTGCCGGCGGAGGAAAGCTCCATAATACGTTATCTTTCCTCGGGAATAGTCAAGGGAATACGTGCCGCTACCGCAAGGAAGATCGTGGACATGTTCGGTCCGGACGCTCTGGATGTGATAGAGACGGACCCCCAGCAGCTCACCCGGATAAAGGGCATCAGCCCGGAAAAGGCGGAGCAGATGTCAGCGTCCATGAAAGAAAATATAGGAATCAAAACCATCCTGCTCTATTTCCAGCGTTTCGGAATGACTCCGGGTCTTGCCTTCAAGATTTTCAAACGCTGGGGAATCGGAGCGTACGAAAGACTGCGGCAGGATCCGTACATGATCTGTCAGATTCCCGGCATAGGCTTTGAAACCGCCGATGCGATCGCCCGAAGTATGGATATGCCCCCGGACAGTCCGGGAAGAATGAAAGCGGCGGTAAGATATGTTCTTTCCTACAACCTCAACAACAACGGACATTCCTTCCTCCCCCGGGAAAAACTTGCCCTGACGGCAGCCCGCCTGGTGGATTCCGATTCCCGGAAAATGGAAGACATCATAGATGAAATGACCGAAGACCGGGACCTGGTGTATGTTCCGAAGATCTCCAACACTGACGGGATCTATCTGCGCCGGGTGTATGAATGTGAAAGAAACATCTGCGACAGGGTCATTCTCGCCTCCAAGTTTTCCCACGGATATGAAGGAAATTTTCAGAGGGACTGTGACCGGGCGCAGAGAGCCCTGGGAATTGAATTCGCCGAAAAACAGAAGCAGGCAATAAAAGAGAGCCTCTGTCATCAGATAATGGTCCTTACCGGAGGGCCGGGAACGGGGAAAACAACGACCCTGAACGGTATAATATTCAACCTTGAGGCAAAAGGACTTACTTTTGCCATAGCCGCACCCACCGGAAGAGCGGCAAAACGCATAACGGAACTCACGGGCAAAGAGGCAAAGACCGTACATCGTCTGCTCGAATACACCCACAAGGGTGAGGATGACTTCACCTTTGCAAAAAACCGGGAAAACCCGCTGAAATATGACGCGATAATAGTTGATGAGATGTCAATGATAGATATGTGGCTGTTTGAAAAACTGCTGGACGCCACCCCCCTGGGCACACGCCTGATAATGGTCGGGGATATAAATCAGCTTCCTCCCGTAGGCCCCGGCAGCGTCCTCAAGGATATTATCGGCAGCGGAATGGTATCGGTGGTCGAGCTCACGGAAATATTCCGGCAGTCCGAAAAAAGCCTCATTGTAACAAACGCCCACGCCATAATTGCCGGGAAAATGCCGGACTGCTCGGACATAAACAACGACTTTTTCTTTCTGCGCTGTACCGATCCCGAAACCCTCGTGCAGCAGGTACGTCAGCTCTACGTTTCGCGTCTGCCCGCAGCATACGGATTCGACCCGATGACGGATATACAGATTATCTGTCCTACAAAAAAAACGGGAACGGGTTCGGTAAACCTGAACCTTGTCATAAAGGAAGTCGCAAATCCCGCCTCCCCGGTAAAACACGAATTCCGGTTCAGGGACATGGTTTTCAGGGAAGGCGATAAGGTCATGCAGATACGCAACAATTACGATGCCGTCGCGGTAAAAGCCGACGGAAGCACGGAATTCGGGATTTTTAACGGAGATATCGGAAGGATAGTCAGAATATCTGAGCGTGAGGAAACGGTTTCGGTGGATTTTGACGGAAAGACCGTGGATTACACTCCGGATACCCTGGAGGAGCTTGATCTTGCCTATGCCATAACGGTACATAAAAGCCAGGGAAGTGAGTTCAGGGCAGTAATATTGCCTCTGCTGGAGGGAGCGGATATACTTTTCACAAGGAATCTGCTTTACACTGCCGTCACCAGAGCGAAGCAACTTCTCATAATAATCGGCTCCCCCGAAAGAATGTCGAGAATGATAGCAAATAAAACCTCGGACAAACGCTACAGCGGATTGAAATACCAGATGCTGAAGGCTGCGGAAGAGTAACGGAGCGTCTTATGAAAGCCTTTGAAACAGTAAGAAACGTGCTGTTATGTGTACATTGCCCGGGTTGCGGGGAGCTTCTGTCCCCGTACGGGCCCCAGGATTTCTGCCCTGACTGCGCCCGGGAAGTCACCGGATACACAGAGGAGGATTTTCATGCGGGCGGAGAGATATTTTTCAAGGCATGTTACGAATATTCCGGAGCAGTGGAAAAAGCAATACTGAACTTCAAGTACGGCGGAAATTATGATACGGGACTGTTTTTTGCCCGGAAAATGGCGGAAATCATACGGCAGCAACCGAGCCTTCTGGATTCTGACTGCATAGTTTTCGTCCCGAACACAAAAGACGGCAGACACCGTAAATACAACCAATCCGAAGTTCTTGCAAGAAACATATCCAGGATAACCGGGATTCCGGTTGTTCAGGGTGTTCTCCGGAAACGGGCAAGGACAAGATCTCAGCTGACCTGTAACTCGGAATCGGAACGGGAAATCAATGCCAAAAAGGCCTTTAAAGTACAGAATCCCGAGCCGGTGAAAAATAAAAAAGTGCTGATAATAGACGATGTTTCGACCTCCGGCTCGACGATCCTGAACATAGCGACGGCGCTGAAGGATTCCGGAGCCCATACGGTCGTGGCTTGCGTTGCCGGAAAAACAAGACCGCACCGCAGGGGGAAAGCAAGAATATTTTTCAATCCCGGCACAGTAAAAACGATAGATGAGTAAACTCCCCGGAAATCAGATTTCCGGGGAGTTTTATCCGGCATAATTACCGGGATTCCGCATTGTGACCGTATCGGTTCCGGCTGAGACAGACTGAAGATCCGGGGTTTTTCTGTTATCTCCGGCACCACGATCCGGACTGTTTGGCGGACTATGAAATCGTTTCTGCGACTTTTTCCGCGTTGATCTTTGCCCGGCAGGGGTAAACACTGTCGGAAAGGATGACCTGACCGATCTCATCGGCGGTAATGCTCCCGGACAGGGGATTCTTCACGCTTTCGATACGGCCGTTCACCTGAGCCTCGACATCACTGTACTCAAAACTCAGATCCGCAGCCTCCATTGTGCAATCGATAAGCTTCAGCCCCCGGCAGTAGCAAAGCGGCTGGGTCCCGATTATCTTGCACCTTACAAGGGTAAGGCCTTTGGAGTACCACGCAAGATATTCTCCTTTTATTGTGCTGTCCGTAACAGTGACATTTTCGGAGTGCCAGAAAGCGTCCTTGGTATCAAGTACCGAAAATGATATTTTAGCGTTTTTTACATACTGAAAAGAATATTTGCCGTGAAAATCAAGATTATCCGCGGTGATGTTCCGACTCTCAAAAAAGGCGTACTCCCCCGTGACGGAAGTATCCTTTATGTCTACATGACGGTTTCTCCAGCCGAATTCCGGAGAAACGACATCGCTGTTCGCGATAGAAACGCGGCTGCACTCCCGGAGAGCCTTTATCCCGTGCATTTTGCAGTCTTCTATCTTCACATCCGAATCATACCACAGCGCGGCGCGGCATTTCTCTGTCATCTCACACTTTTCTATTTCAGCCCGGCGAACGTGCCAGAAAGGGTATCTCAGATCAAAAAAGCTGTCCCTGACCTTCAGCCGACGGCCCTCTTTCATTGCGGACTCCCCGTCCTCCTCGCCCTCAAAACGGCAATCCGAGATCTCCGCATCCTTTATATTGTAAAGCGCTCTTTCCTGTCCGAATCTCTGTCCCTGTATTACCTTCATAACCGTTCCGCCTCTCCGATAACATCTGTTTTTTACCTTATAATACATCAAAATAACCCTGTTGTCAACTTGACTTTTCGTACAAATTCCGTAAATTTTCCCGTCAAGGTTGTTTTGTCACACATTTTATGCTAAAATAAATCGACATAAAAATCCGGAGGTTTGCAATGCCGCAGCAGACATTGAACATTATCGGTCAGATAGTAGGCCTCGCCGCTCTGGCGATGGTTATCTGCTCTTTTCAGCAGAATGACCGTAAAAAAATACTTTTTTTCCAGATTATCGCCACTTCACTCTTCACCGTGCATTTTCTCCTGCTGGGAGCCTACAGCGGAGCCGCAATGAACTTTGTCTGCGCCGTCCGCAGCGTCATTTTCTACGACAGATCAAAAAAATGGGTACAGTCTCCCCTTTGCCCCGCGGTCTTCGCCCTTGTTTCCGTCGCCCTGGGAGCCTTGACCTGGGCCGGACCGGCGACGCTCCTTCCCATGATGGGAAATGTGCTTACCTCGCTCAGTTTCTGGGCAAAAGATCCGAAGAATATAAGAAGGTTCACCATGTGCGCTTCTCCCCTGTGGATGATCTACAATATAATCATCAGGTCTTTCGCCGGCATTATGACGGAGGTCTTCGTTCTCTCATCGATATTCATTGCAATGATCCGTTTCGATTTCGGGCACGGAAACAAACAGAAAAAGTAAACTTTTTACCCCGGAAACAGTCTCTGCTTCCGGGGTTTTTGTCATATTCTGAAAATAAGTTGCATATACATTTAAGTGTGGTTCGGAAAATGGCAAATCGCACATATTGTCGCAGACTTGACACAGTATATTTGTGCAAATTGCATCTTGCAAATTGGCAAAAATATGATATAATGTTTTTAGCACTCAGAGATGCGGAGTGCTAACCAACAGAGTTTACAATTACTTCTATAAAATCAAGGAGGAAACAACAATGACACTTAAACCTTTAGCAGACAGAGTTGTTATCAAAATGGTTGAAGCGGAGGAGACCACAAAAAGTGGTATAATCCTTACCGGTTCCGCAAAGGAAAAACCCCAGGTAGCGGAAATCGTAGCTGTCGGTCCCGGCGGCATGGTAGACGGCAATGAAGTCAAAATGTACGTTAAAGTCGGAGATAAGGTCATAACCAGCAAATATTCCGGCACTGACGTCAAGATCGAGGATACCGAGTACACGATAGTAAAACAGAGCGATATCCTTGCAATTGTTGAATAATAAGGAGGAAACAGATTATGTCTAAGGAAATCAAATACGGCGAAGAGGCAAGAAAAGCCCTTCTTAACGGTATAGATACCCTTGCGGATACGGTTAAGGTGACCCTTGGCCCCAAGGGAAGAAACGTTGTTCTTGACAAGAAATTCGGCGCTCCCCTGATCACCAATGACGGTGTGACCATCGCCAAGGAGATCGAACTTGAGGACGCTTTTGAAAACATGGGCGCTCAGCTGGTAAGAGAAGTCGCAACCAAGACCAACGATGTTGCCGGCGACGGCACCACCACCGCAACCCTGCTTGCTCAGGCACTCATCCGTGAAGGAATGAAGAACGTTGCCGCCGGAGCTAACCCCATGGTCCTGAAGAAAGGCATGAAGCTTGCCGTAGACAAGGTAGTGGAGATACTCAGAGCAAACTCCAAGACCGTTTCCGGCTCCGCTGATATCGCAAGAGTCGCAACTATTTCCGCCGGCGATGAATTCATCGGCAAACTGATAGCCGAAGCTATGGAAAAGGTCACCGCTGACGGCGTTATCACCGTTGAAGAAAGCAAGACCGCGGAAACCTACAGCGAAGTCGTTGAAGGTATGATGTTTGACCGCGGTTACATTACTCCCTACATGGTAACCGATACCGATAAGATGGAAGCGGTCATTGATGACGCTTACCTGCTTATCACTGATAAAAAGATCAGCAATATCCAGGAGATTCTGCCCCTGCTTGAACAGATCGTACAGAGCGGCAAAAAACTGGTTATCATCGCCGAAGATGTTGAGGGCGAAGCACTGTCTACCCTCATAGTCAATAAACTCCGCGGTACCTTTACCTGCGTGGCTGTCAAAGCTCCCGGTTTTGGTGACAGAAGAAAGGAAATGCTGAGAGATATAGCTATCCTTACCGGAGGTCAGGTTATCAGCGAAGAGCTGGGACTTGAACTGAAGAACACCACCGTTGCTGACCTGGGCAGAGCACGTCAGGTCAAGATCCAGAAGGAAAACACCATCATCGTCGGCGGTGCGGGCAACAAGTCCGATATTGATGCCCGTGTTTCCCAGATACGTTCTGCTATTGAAACCACGACCTCTGACTTTGACAGAGAGAAGCTGCAGGAACGTCTTGCCAAGCTGGCAGGCGGCGTAGCGGTTATCAAAGTCGGTGCTGCAACCGAAACCGAAATGAAGGAAAAGAAACTCCGTATCGAGGACGCTCTTTCCGCTACCAAAGCAGCTGTTGAAGAAGGTATGGTCGCCGGCGGCGGCACAGCGCTCATCAACGCTATCCCCGGAACCGAAAAGCTTCTTGACGAGACCGAGGGCGATGTCAGAACCGGTGTCAAGATCGTTCTGAAAGCTCTGGAAGCTCCCGTTATGCAGATTGCGGCAAACGCAGGCATCGAAGGTGCGGTCATAGTCGACAAAGTAAAGTCCTCCAAACCCAATTACGGTTTTGACGCATACAATGAGACATACGTTGATATGTTTGAAGCGGGCATTGTTGACCCGACAAAGGTAACCCGTTCCGCTATTCAGAACGCAGCATCCGTAGCTGCAATGGTTCTGACCACCGAAAGCGTTGTTGCGGATAAAAAGGAACCCGCTGCTCCGGCAGCAGCCAACCCCGCGGCAGGCATGGGCGGAATGTATTGATCGCAAACTGACCTGACAGACAAAGGAGAGGGATATATCCCTCTCCTTTTTGCTTTTTCCGTGCCCCGGGTATTCAGGACATCATATGCGGACGGATATTGCAAATGTCTGAAACACGCGCTCTTCATTGGCTTCCGCGGGCTTATCACACAACACAAAGACGCGGTACAGACCTCTTTTCAGGGAACTGCACTGTATCCGGCAAAGAAAAACACCTGTCGGAAATTCTCCGGTTTTTCTGCGGTGCCGCACTTATATGCGTACAGGTCAGACAGCGCTGACCGAATCCTTCCGCAGACTTTCCGTTTCCGGATAAAACGGAAAACAATAACGCAAAAGGACGGCTGTTCGCTGCAGCCGCCCTTTTGCGAAGGAAATACATTTCGGAGAATATTATAAGAGAGGAGTTTGTCTAAATAAACAAAAGAAATTACTTAATTTTGAAATTCATTATCTTTTGTGCCTATATTATATCACGAATTTTCAATTTTGTCAATAGTTTTTTGTAAAAATTTTTCAGAGGCCGGAAATTGTTCCGCGTGCGGGTTATTTTCTGTTTCCGGATGAGTTTCCGGCACATTGTAAAAACAGACGGATCCTCCGCATGAAAACATACGGAGGATCTTTTCATTTACTGTTGCAAAAACCGAAAGCAGGCGAAAAACCCGGTCCTGTCAGAGTTCAGCGGATCTGGCCATTCCCCACAACAATGTACTTGAAGGTTGTAAGCTCCTTCAGTCCCATAGGACCGCGTGCGTGCATTTTCTGCGTCGAAATGCCTATTTCCGCACCAAGCCCGAACTCAAACCCGTCGGTAAATCTTGTGGAAGCATTGACGTATACCGCGGCGGAATCTATACTACGGGTAAAAAGCTCCGCCCTGGCGAGATCGTTGGTCACGATACACTCACTGTGACCGGTACTGTGTTCATTTATATGAGCTATGGCCTCGTTGACATCCCTGACTACCTTAACGGATATGATGTAATCAAGATATTCCCTGTAGTAATCCTCTTCCGTAGCGGGAACACAGTCAATAATGCTCCGGGTAATCTCACAACCCCTGATCTCCACATTTTTTTCATCGAGACGCATCTTGACATAAGGCAGGAAGACCTCCGCCACATTCTCATGAACAAGAAGGCTTTCCGCCGCGTTACAAACCGACGGACGGCTGGTTTTGGCGTTGTATACTATATTTGCCGCCATATCAAGGTCGCATCCGTCATCCACATATATATGGCAGTTTCCCGTACCGGTCTCTATAACGGGAACGGTCGCATTTTCCACCACCGAACGGATAAGTCCGGCGCCTCCCCTGGGGATAAGCACGTCCACGTACCCGTTGAGTTTCATCAGCGCCGTCTCCGTCTGTCTGTCCGTATCTTCTATCAGCTGGATGCAGTCCGGATCAAGTCCGGCTTCCAGACAGGCTTTTCTCATTATCCCGGCAATGGCGATATTACTTCTTACCGCCTCTTTGCCTCCACGGAGGATCACCGCGTTGCCCGATTTCAGCGTCAGCGCCGCCGCATCGGCTGTAACATTCGGACGGGCTTCGTAAATTATGGCAATAACCCCCAGAGGGACCCTTACCTTCCGGATCTGTAAACCGTTGGGACGGACACTCCCCTCTGTCACTTCCCCCACGGGATCGGGCAAAGCGGCAACCTGTCTTATTCCCTCCGCGATACCGGCAATACGGGCATCTGAAAGAGCGAGCCGGTCAAGCATTGTTTTTGCCAGTCCTCCTGCTTCAGCCGCCGCAAGGTCCTCCCGGTTTGCCTTAATTATTTCATCAGCGTTTTCCGTAAGAGCCTCCGCTATCTTCAGCAGGGCCTCATTTTTTTTCAGGGAAGACGTCACCGCAAGGGACGCCGCCGCTTTTCTGGCGGCTTTACCCATGACCGTAAGATCTGTCATACCTTCTGTCCTTCCGCAGTTCTGTGACGGTGGGGAACAGTGAATTTTGTTCCCACCTCTTTGTTTTCTATCACGTCAAAAATGATTCTCGGATCATGACCGCAAACTATATGCATCTGGGTACCGGATCCGGTAGCGATTTCTGCAGCTCTGATCTTTGTGATCATGCCTCCGGTTCCCTTGTTTGATATTGTATCCCCCGCAAGAGCCCGTACGTCATCCGTTATCTTCTCTACTACCCTTATGGGCTTCGCGTCCGGATCATGAGCGGGATTTGCCGTATAAAGCGCATCTATATCGGTAAGTATGATCAGCCTGTCCGCCTTCACGCAGGAGGCAACAACGGCGGAGAGGGTATCATTGTCTCCGAACTTTATCTCATCAACCTCCACGCTGTCGTTTTCATTGACCACGGGAACGCAGCCGTATCTGAGAAGAGCCTTGAAAGTATTGGTAAGATTCGCCTTCAGACTGGGGATCTGCAACACTTCCTTATTCATGAGTATCTGGCCCATATTGCAGCCGTAATCGTCAAAAAATCTGTCATATATGGACATCAGTTCCCCTTGACCCACAGCGGCGAGAGCTTGTCTTTTCGGGGTGTTTTTCGGTTTCTTTTTAAGCTTGAGTTTAGTCATGCCCGCCACCTGTGCACCCGAAGTCACAAGGATAACATCATGACCCATTCCCTTCAGATCGCATATTACACGGACAAGATTTTCTATGAACCTGAGGTTCAGCCTTCCGCTGGCATAGGTCAGGGTCGAAGAACCGACCTTGAGGACTATTTTCATTTCCTTTTTCCTTTCTCAGGGTTTACTTGTCGCCGCAACCTGGCGGGTAACAAGTTTCGCTTTTATAAGATTGTCAAGGCTGTCAAAGCCATAGCCCATTTCCTGCAGATTCTCTATTACCAGGGGAAGAGCCTCCGCGGTGCGGGCGTAAATATCGTGCATGAGTACCACAGAATTCTTATATGTCGAATTCTTCTTTGTTTTTGCGGCTTTGGTCACGTTGTCCACTATAGCCTGGCTCGTGTGCTCGTTCCAGTCCTGGGAATCCACATTCCAGTCTATTACGGTATATCCCCGTTCATACAGCTCCGAAACGATATCGTAATACACATCTGTGCTTCCGCCGTAACGGGAACAGAAATCCCGGGCGGACATCGTTCCGCTGGGTAAACGGACTATATAAGGTTTGTAGTCGGTTATGCTTGCAAGATATTCCACTGCGGCATCGAAATCCGCGAAATAGTCCGCCGCTGAGGTATACAACTTGTTATACTCATGTTTGTTGCAATGTATTGCAAGTATATGCCCCTCATCCACGATCCTCTGAATGGCTTCCCTTGCCGTAGCACCGTTATTCCTGACGGTGGATGTTACAACAAAGAAGGTGGCTTTGATATTGTACTCTTTAAGGGTATCGAGAATCTTCAGTGTCTGAGCGGAAGAGCCATCGTCGAAAGTAAGGAATGCTGTGCAGTTGTTTTTGTAATGCTCCTGAAGGGTAAGAAGTTCCACCTCCGCCTTCAGTTCGTCCCTTTTTACGGTAAGAGTCTCATTCTCGGTATCAAGCTGAAGTGTTTTTTCCCTGAGAGTCTTGGTCTCAGCCACGAATTTTTCATAAGCCGGAGTATTTTTCTCAACATAGCTTTTGGCTGACCCGGTCATCACTCCGAAAACAATCGCTGCTATGACCGCGATGGCGGATACGGCAAGGCATAGAAATCTCATCATCTGCGCCTCACTTTCCCAGCGCGATCTTGCGCAGCTGAAGCATATCTATTTCCTCTTCAAGAATGCTTTTCTCATTTTCCGCAGCCTTCAGTGCCGCAGAAGCGTCATCGTACTGATTTTTGGCCTCTGCATAACGGGACTCGAAGTCCTTTTTCGCGCTGTCCGCACTGTTGTATTTAAGAAGCATTACCACCATCACCGTTACGGCAATAAGGGCGAGAATAACAAACGGAATATTTGAAGTACGTTTTTTCTTTTTCCGGCTTTTCTGCATCTTGGAACCCTGATATGCCCTTCCGGAATAAGAACTCTGACGGTAGTCCATTACGATCCCTCCGTAAAATATCTGTTGTATGGTCAATTATACCACATTATACCCGATATTTCAAGTCCTTGGCAGAATAATTTCGTTTTAACAAAAGTGTAAAAAAGGTTGGAATTTACCAAATCGGGAAAATAATCCCACACACTATTGACATTTCATGAAAAATAGTGTAAAATGTATATAGTTTGTTTGTGCAATAGTTATTATATTACTTGATCCACGAGCCGTAAGGCGAAGGGATAATATGAATCAAAACTAATTTCGATTTTTTACGGAGGAACAGCAATGGATACATTAACAGCCGTAATAATCGCAGTTGTAGCAGGTATAGTTTGTCTTGCAATCGGTATAGCGGCAGGAGTACTCTGGCGCAAGAAGGTTGCCGAAGCCACCATAGGGTCGGCAGAAGAAAAGGCGAAAAATATTGTTAATGATGCGATAAAACTCGGTGAGCAAAAGCAAAAAGAAGCTCTCCTCGAGGCAAAAGAGGAGATACACAGACAGCGCAGTGAAGCGGACAAGGATATAAAAGACCGCCGCTCGGAACTGCAGAGACTTGAAAACAGACTTGTTCAGAAAGAAGCGACCCTCGACAAACGCGCGGAGTCCTTTGATCAGAAGGAGACAGCCCTTACAAACAAACTGAAGCAACTTGAGACAAAGGAAGCCGACATTGAAAAGATCAAGCAGGAACAGTGCGACATGCTTGAGAAGATCAGCGGAATGTCCGCAGAACAGGCGAAAGCCTATCTTCTTTCAACGTTGGAGGATGACCTTAAACACGAATCGGCGCTGATGATAAATGAATACGAGCAGCGCACAAAAGAAGAGGCTGAAACAAAAGCCCGCGAGATACTGGCACTTACCATTCAGCGTTGCGCCTCCGATCATGTTTCAGAGGCGACCGTTTCCGCGGTCACGTTGCCCAACGACGAAATGAAGGGCAGAATAATCGGACGTGAAGGAAGAAATATCAGAGCCCTTGAATCCCTGACCGGCGTCGATCTGATAATAGATGACACTCCGGAGACCATAACTATCTCCTGCTTTGATATGGTCAGACGTGAGATCGCCCGTATAGCGCTGGAAAAACTTATTGCGGACGGCCGTATACATCCCACCCGCGTAGGTGAAATGGCTGAAAAAGCCAAAAAAGAAGTGGAAGCAAACATCAAGAAAGAGGGCGAAAGAGCCATCTTTGAAACCGGTGTACACGGCGTGCATCCGGAGCTGATAAAGCTTCTCGGACGGCTTCATTACCGTACATCCTTCGGACAGAACGTTCTTAACCATTCCATCGAAGTCTCCCTGTTGTCCGGACTTCTTGCCGGTGAGTTGGGAGTTGACGTTACCGCCGCGAAGAGAGCGGGTTTGCTGCACGATATAGGCAAAGCTCTTGACCAGGAAGCGGAGGGCAGCCACGTTTCCATCGGTGTTGAAACTCTGAGAAAATACAAAGAGCATGAAAACATCGTCCATGCGGTGGAAGCTCACCACGGAGATGTGGAAGCGAAATCCGTCCTGGCGTTCATTGTCCAGGCCGCGGATGCCATTTCCGCAGCACGTCCCGGCGCGCGTCGTGAGGATATCGCCAACTATATCAAACGTCTGGAAAGACTTGAATCCCTCGCGAATGATTTCAAGGGCGTCGAGAAATCCTACGCCATTCAGGCAGGCAGAGAGATCCGCGTAATGGTCCGTCCGGATGAGATTTCCGATGACGATATGGTTATTCTTGCGAGAGATATTGCAAAACGTATAGAAAGCGAACTGGAATATCCCGGACAGATCAAGGTCAATGTCATCAGGGAAAACAGAGCCGTCGAGTACGCCAAATAAGTATTCCCGGCAGAAAAACGAAAACAGAATGCCCGCAGTGTTCCGCTGTGGGCATAAGTTTTACAGGAGGATAAAATGCAGGCTTTTGATGAATTTGTAGTCAACTGGGCTCAGAATCTTCACGACGGTTTTCTTGATACGCTGATGACGATAGTAACATATATCGGCTACGGATGGTTTGTCATCCCGATAATCTATTTTCTTGCAAGAAGACGTTGGTCTGCCGCGATAATGGCGGTATCCGCCCTTGCGCTCGGTTTTCTGTGCGGAAATGTTTTTCTGAAAAATATAGTAGGAAGGCCCCGCCCATTTGCGGAAATGGGATTTGACATAATAATATCTCCTCCCCATGACGCTTTTTCATTTCCGTCATGCCACGCACTGCATTCCTTTGCGGCGGCAACGGTACTGGCATATCAGACAAGAAAAACCATGCCCGGTGTTGCCTGGGCCGGATTTGCGCTTGCCACCGCAATAGCTTTCTCCAGACTGTACCTGGGAGTACACTATCTTACCGACATCGTTGCTGGAGCGGCCATCGGCGTGATAGTGGCGATTGTATGTATTTACACCGTAAACGCTTTCAGCAGAAAGTCTCCGAGACAGGGAAACAAAGCCTGAAACCGCACCGCTGACGGAACCTCCGCGCCATTAGCACATCCGGTTCCGGAAAATATAAACGGGATACAGCGCACGGAGGACCTTTTCTCCGTGCGTTTTCATTTCTGAAAACGAAGTCTCCGTCAAAAATCTTCCGGCGGAAATGAATGCTGTTCCGGACATAAAAAGACCCCTGACCGTGTTTTTCACGTTCAGGGGGTTCTTTTCTTTTAACCCGGACAAATTGTCCTTGACAGACATTTTCAGCCTTTGGAAACTATAACGCCGAAGTCCTCATTCTTAAGGGATGCGCCGCCGATAAGCCCGCCGTCCACATTATACTTGCCGAGCAGTTCCTCCGCATTCTTTGCGTTCATACTGCCGCCGTACTGAATGGTGGTTCCCTCCGCGGTATCCTTGTCATACATCTGCGCAAGGACATTTCTTATAACACCGCAAACCTCATCCGCCTGATCCGCAGTAGCGGTCTTCCCGGTTCCGATAGCCCAGACGGGTTCATAAGCGATTATTATGTTTTTGAAAGCTTCCTTTTCAACACCGAGGAATGCCACCTTGGTCTGCATTCTGACGATCTCTTCGGTTATTCCCTGCTCTCTCTGGCTGAGGAGCTCTCCCACACAAACAATGGGCTTGAGTCCGGCGGCAAGAGCTGCTTTAACCTTTTTGTTGACTGTCTCGTCGGTCTCGGCAAAATACTGTCTGCGCTCACTGTGACCGATTATAACATATTCAACACCGAGATCAACCAGCATCTGAGCGCTTATTTCGCCCGTAAACGCGCCTTTCTCTTCAAAGTGGATATTCTCGGCACCGACCTTTATATTCGTGCCTTTCGCGGCTTCTACTGCGTTCTGAAGGTCAACAAAGGGAGTGCAGATAACAACGTCGCACTTTGCGTTTCTGATATTCTCGTTTGCGGCAAGCTCTTTTACGAATACGGTAGTTTCGGAAGGAGTTTTATTCATCTTCCAGTTGCCGGCAATAACGGTTTTTCTTACAGCTTTATTCATTATCGGTAACCTCACTTATTTATCCAGCAGGCAGGCGATACCGGGAAGAGACTTGCCCTCCAGGAATTCCAGAGAAGCGCCGCCACCGGTGGAAATATGTGTCATTTTGTCAGCAAAGCCGAGCTTTTCTACCGCAGCGGCAGAGTCGCCGCCGCCGATTATGGACACGGCTCCGGACTCCGCAACAGCCTTTGCTACGGCCTTTGTTCCGGAAGCGAAGTTATCCCACTCGGAAACGCCCATAGGACCGTTCCAGACCACTGTTCCGGCGCCGATAATGGACTTTGCGTAAAGCTCCTGAGTCTTTTCGCCGATATCAAGTCCCATCCAGCCGTCGGGAATTGAATCGGAATATATTCTCATAAAGGTGGTATCGGGTTTGTATTCCTTGCCGATAACGTTATCAACCGGCAGAAGGAAGTTGACCTTTTTCTCCTTCGCCTTGGTGATGATATCTCTTGCGAGGTCAAGTTTATCGTACTCACAGATGGAGGTACCTATCTCGTTGCCCAGGGCTTTGAAGAAGGTATATGCCATACCGCCGCCGATAATGAGGGTATCTACTTTTTCAAGAAGGTTGTTTATAACTCCGATCTTGTCGGAAACCTTCGCGCCGCCGAGAATAGCGACAAAAGGACGGGCGGGATCTTCAAGAGCCTTGCCCATAACGGAGATCTCCTTGAGTATCAGGTATCCGCAGACTGCGGGCAGGTAATCCGCAACTCCGGCGGTGGAAGCGTGGGCACGGTGAGCCGTACCGAAAGCGTCATTGACGTAAATATCCGCAAGGGAAGCCAGAGCTTTTGCGAAATCGGGATCGTTCTTTTCCTCTTCGGCATGGAAACGTACGTTTTCAAGCAGCATCACGTCGCCGTCCTTGAGAGCCTCAGCTTTGGCTTTGGCATCGGCACCGATAACGTCGCCGGCAAGTACAACATTCTTTCCGAGTCTTTCGGACAGTCTCTTTGCAACGGGAGCAAGGGAAAGATTTTTTATATCCTTCTTTGCCTTTTCAAGCATTTTCTCCTCAGCGGCTTTTCTGTCCGCCTCGGGGAGTTCTTCCAGCTTCTTCTTTTCCTTCTTGCTCAGGGATATTTTATCGTTGAGCACATTGTGCGGTCTGCCCAGGTGGGAGCAGAGAATAACCTTTGCGTTGTGTTTTATCAGGTACTCGATGGTAGGAAGAGCACCGGTTATTCTGTTTTCATCGGTGATATTTCCGTTTTCATCCAGGGGAACGTTGAAGTCGCAGCGAACGAGTACACGTTTGCCGGAAACGTCAATATCCTCAATACTTTTCTTGTTGTAGTTCATACTTTTTCACCTTCCGAAGTAATATATGAGTAATAAACAGTTACTATTTAACCAACTAATATAATAAACGATATTTTGTATAATTTCAAGACCTGAGGAAAAAATTTGCAAAAATTGTCATACTATATGCGGAAAAATTCCCCGCCCGTCAGCTTTAAAAGCTTCTCCGGGCGGGGAATTCAGTCAAAGGATGTTATCTTACGTTTTCAGGTTCGGAGTCCCAGCTGCGGAACAGAAGGGACAGGCTCCATACTCCCGCCAGACCGACGAGGGTATATATGATACGGCTGACTATCGCCATGTTACTGCCGAAAAGCCATGCCACCAGATTGAATCCGAAAATTCCGATACCGCCCCAAACAAGGGCACCGATAACGATAAGCGCAAGAGCTATCCTGTCAACAACCATCATGTTTTTATCACTCCTTGCCAAGTCTCTTCGGACTTTCAAGGTTATGTTTCCCCTGCACACGGATATTATTCATCATTTTTGATTTTCAAAAAATTTGATAATATCCCGTTTCAGGCTGCCGGGATCCCGGTATATCCGTCCGTGCGCCCATTCCGGGGGAAACATCTTCATATAAGCGGGGGAAACAAATCTGTCATCCGCAAGAACGACAAAGCCCCGGTCCCTTTCCGTCCGGATAACTCTGCCCGCCGCCTGCATAACCCTGTTGAATCCCGGGTAAGCATACGCAAAATCATAGCCGGAAACAGGATCCTCTGCGGAGGAATAGAAGTCCCGGATAAGATCCCTCTGACCGCAGATTTTGGGCAGGCCGACCCCCACGACAACCGTTCCCGAAAGTCTGCTGCCCACAAGGTCTATTCCCTCGGAGAAAACTCCCCCCGTAACGGCAAAAGCCACAAGAGTCTTTTCCGGGGCTTCCACAAATTTTTTCAGAAAACCTTGCCGGGATTCTTCATCCATGGACGGTTCCTGCACAAGTATCTCCGTGTCCTCTTTCCGAAGTTCGGAAAAGTCGTGATACACCTTCTCCATATAGGCAAATGACGGCAAAAACACCAGATAATTGCCCTTCACGGAGGTGACACTGTCGATAAGCTCCACCACCTTCGGCAACGACCCCGTCCGGTCCTTTCTCCTCGTGGACACGGCGGGACACACCGCAAGCAATAGATTTTCCTTCGGAAAGGGGGAAAGAAACCTTACCCCGACACAGTCCTCCGGCCTCGGGGAAAGCGTTTTCCGGTAGTATTCAGCCGGGAGAAGCGTAGCGGAGAAAAACACCGTGGCGCGGCACATTGAGCAGATGCTTCCGATAAACGGAGCGGGATTCACGCAGAAAAGCTTCAGTCTCAGATCATCGGTTTCCGAGGAAAAGACGGCATAGTTTTCGTCCATTTGCTCATATATGGAAATAAAAGCGGAAAGATCGAAAAAAAGCTGTGCAGTCGCCGCTTTTTCCTCCTCATGCCCCTCTTCGGACAGAAAAGACGAAAAAGCTTCGGTGAATCCGTACGCCTGCTTATATATTTCCTCTGCGGAGGAACGCTGCTGTTTCGTGCAGAGTATGAAGTCCTCGGTGTTTTCCGCCTCAGCCTCCGCATCCGCGACCCGTCGCCTTTCCGTTATCAGGACTTCGTTTATTTTTTTCAGTATCCTTGAGCATTTCGGAGCGCAGGTCCTGAGAATCTTAGCGGCATCGGTCACTTTTTTCTTTTCCAGTTCAGTCGAAAACATTTCCCTGCCCCGTTCCGGCAGATTATGCGCTTCATCGCAAAGCAGTACCGCGTCCGGATCCTTGTCCGTATCAAAAAATCTTTTCAGCCTTGCCCTGGGATCAAAAGCATAGTTGCAGTCACAGATTATTATCTGCGAAAAAAGGCTTATATCCAAGGAAAATTCAAACGGGCACACGCTGTGCTTTTCCGCGTACTCCCGTACAATATCCGGTGTGACCCGATTCACGTTTGTCAGCACGTCGTAAAGAGCGTCGTTTATACGGTCGTAATGCCCGCCGGCGTAGGGACATTTTTCCGGCGTACACGGCTTGCCGTAAGGGCAGATTTTTTCCTTCGAGGTTATCGTCACCGAATGTATTTCAAGCCCCGCAGCGCTCATTTTCGCCACTGCGTCCTCCGCAACGGCTCGGGTTATGTTTTTTGCCGTAAGATAAAAAATAAGTTGTCCCATGCCCTCCCCGTAGGCTTTGACCGAGGCGAAAAGCGTGGACATTGTCTTGCCCAGTCCCGTGGGCGCCTGGGCAAAAAGCGTCTGCCCGTCACGGATGGCACGGAAGACCGATGCCGAAAGCTCCCTCTGTCCCTGCCGGTAGTCGGAAAACGGGAATTTCAGAGCCTTTGCGCTGCTCCGGGCGGCTTTTTCGGAAGCCATGGTAAAACGCGCCCAGACCGCGTACCTGTCCCGGACCGAGTCGAAAAGCTCCCGAAGCTGATCAAACGTCATTTCATAGGTGAAATACTTGATCTCATTTGTCTTTATATGACTGTAGCTGAGCCGGACGGTGACCTTGTCCAGCCCGTTGTCACAGGCGTAAAAATAAGCGTAAAAACACGCCTGAGCCTTGTGCAGGAAATTGAAATTTTCGTCTATCGCCTCCAGAGCCACGGCGGTACTCTTTATCTCATCGACTATGACCCCGGAATCGGTTTCTATTATTCCGTCCGCAATTCCCTGAACGGTGAGAGTCATGTCTCCGAGGTCTTCGGTATGGCTCAGTCTTACCTCAGCCCTGTATCTTCCCTTCTGCTGTTCCGCTTTTTGTATGCGGCGGTGGATCCTTGTACCCTGTTGCAGATCGGAACGGGGAGAAAGGGCGGCGGAATTTATATCCCCGCGGCGCAGCACGAACTCAACGATATTCCTCACCGAAACGCTGACCGACGGTTTTTCCTCCATAGACTGTCCCCCCTTTCACCGATATACATAAGTATACTACATTTGCGGCATTTTTTCAAGTCCGGTATCGGATTTTACGCAACCGGTTCAAATCCTGCCGGAAATATTCCCGAAGCGCGGAGGGATAGGTGAAAAGTGAACCGGAATGCCGTATTTCTCAGGAAATACCGTTCCCTTTAAGCAACCTACCCTCCCGCACCTGCGGTGCGGGAGGGTAGGTCCGGTACAGTTCCGCCGCGTGCGGCGCTTCCCTCTCCCCACTTATCCCTCTGCGCTTCAGCGCAGAGAGGGATAAGTAAACCGCATAAAAACCCGGCTTCCGTGTCCCGGGGTTTCGGGAATGCTGCCCCTGACGGGAAAAGTTCAACCGCTCCCGGCTTTTCGTCGGGAGCGGTTGTCGTTCATTCTGACTTCTTTACGGCAATATGAAAATTCTGTTTCTTTCATTTTTTCTCTTTATATATATTTGTAATTGCCTGAAATCACATCGGTACCGGGTGTCGCCGGTCCGCACAATATTCTGAATTATAAGCGCCGGGGGAAGTATTTTATCTTTCTCTGTGATTTGACTCTTTGCCCTATGACCCCCTTTGCTACGGTGCAGCTGAAACCGCAACAAAGGCGATCACTCCGGGGTATGGTTAAGAATATACTTTTTCATTTTGGGGTCTGTTAAATTTTTGTTTCTGCCGCCTTGCAGATGTTGCCATCCCGAAGGTTTCTACCATCCTGCGCAATCGCACAAAACGGGTAGCCGCAACATTCCTTTCCGCCCTTGCCGATTCAGCTGCAAACCGGGTCGGACTAAATTTATTTTATCCCGACATTTCTGACCGGGTGCTGGGAAACATCTTTAATCTCCGTCTTCCGGAAGGTCCGGAGCGGTAATATGTACAACCCGTAAAGGGATCGTTTTCTACGTAATATCCGCGCCATGCGGGGGAAATCTGACCCTTCGTTTCCCGACGGATTCGAAGCGTCGGGAAACGTTATTGCGGGTACAGATCAGTTAGGAAAGATTCGAAATTCGATTAAAGCCTTTCCCGGTTAAAGATAGCGTCCGAACGGTGGGGAAAGACTAACTCACCGCCCTCCACTTAACGGGTCTCCCGGAGGAGATCCGGCCTTTGGTATGTGTGTCATTTGCTTCCGTCGCACAGACACGCATTATCGCCTTAAGAGACTAATTTATGTATTTTTTTCATCCCGGAGCCTCTGCGCCCGGGAGAAGGGTATCGCGTGCTGAGGAGCTCTCAGTCATTCAGTTATATTTCGGTTTTAAGGGAAACCCGCGATCTTTCCGGATCTTCTCTTACGTCTTTTATTCCTCCGGAGGAGCGCCGTTGGCGGCTCCGTCACCGGTACAGACTGTTTTCAGACCTTTCCGGACCGACTCACCCTTTGATTCAAAAAGTGTATCTTCTGTATTCGGGGTAAAGGATCTTGAAATCCTTCGGAGGGAAGAGAACCGGTCTTACGCTACCGTTTCTTCTGCGCTGTACGTTGTCACGACTTCCTGGGAGAAATCGTTCAGGTCTGCGCCCTCCTCTCTGTAATACACTGTAAATTCCGCTTTGGTACGGTATGTTCCGGATGACAGATCCTCGAGACTTCGCGTCATCTCTCCAAAATTCTTGTAAAAATTCATTGACCAATGTGTTACCTCTTCCCAGCTGCTCCAGAGCAGCACGGTTTTCTTCTTTTCAAGAGTGATTTTGAGTGCAACATGGTAAACTTCATCAATACCTTCAAATGAACCGTAACATTCAGCCGAAGATCCATTTACAGTCAAGTCGGCAATCATCCAGCATAAAGTATCAGATTGAGTACTGACTTGCCAGTTTTCAGACAAGGTGTTGACCGGATCCACAGGGCATTCCGCGGCAGCGGATACGGACAGGAAACAGGAAAGGATGAGGAGAACGCTGATGAATACGCTGAATTTTCTCAAGGGCATTCCTTCTTTCTTAAATTTTGATCTCTTTTTATATATATAATGCGTCAGTCCACAGGGTGGATAGTCGCAGCGACGGCTAATACTTCTTCCTCCGTAAAGCCTCCTGAAGCAACCATAGTAAATTGATACTCTTCATTTGCCCAGGTAAGGGTAATTGTCTTTCCTTTGACTATTATGTATCCAATGTAACAACCTACGGCAGTTTCACGATATTCTCGATCATCCACACTCACATTTATTTTCCCAATGACATTCTGAACAAAAGACACCCTCTTTTCTCCATTTACTAACTCCATCCGGGAAATATGGGAAGAAAAGCTTTCATCTCTCAGAGAAAATCCATCAGGAGCATTTATAGCATACTTTCTTTCAATGCTTTTCGGATGTTCATCGTTTTCCGGTTGCATTTTGAAAAACTCACCGTTCAAAATTTTCGCAGTAAAAGTGAGAATTCCGTTTCTCGTAGCATCGGAGGTGGACATAAGCACCGTAAACACAAGAATAAAGGCGATCGCCACAGCGGCAACCCTGCGCAGCACCGGACGGAAGTATACATACCGGGTCCGTCGGGGCTCTGCCATCGGTTTTTTGATCACACTGTTTATTTTATCCAGTGCCTCGGGAGTAAACTTATATTCGGAGTAGTCGCGGTCTTCGGGGTACCGGGATAACAGGTCTTCAGCGTCCGCGGTCACGAAGGAGTTTAAATCTTCCTCGGGCGGGGAAGCTTTTTTGCGTTTCATTTCATGTTCTCTTCCTTTCTTTTTCTATATTTTTCCGCAGTATCTTCAATGCCCGTTGATGCCGTTTCTTCACCGCGTCCACGGTTATACCGAGGGTCATTGCGGTTTGGGTATTATCGGCACCACAAAAATACTTAAGACGGGTTACATCACGGTAAATATCAGGCATTGATTCAACTATCTGCCGCAACCGTTGGTTGGTCTCAAAAGACAGTTTGTCCGGTTTCGACGTACCTCGGGGGATCACCTTATTGATGACCGACCGGTTACGTTTCCGGGATCTCGCCATGTTGCGCGCCGCGTTTCGGACGGAGGTCAGAACATACGCCCTTACACGGTCACCGTCGGACATTTCGATTTTGTCCGCAACCTTTACCATCTGGACAAAGGCGTTTGCAACGGCATCGGAGGCTTCGTTCTCGTTTCCGAGAATATCCACAGCCGCCGCAAGCATTACTTTACCGTACTTTTCAAAAATGTTTTCAAGCTTACCCGTTCCGGGGGTGGCCTCAGGCTCGGACACGGGATGAATCAGGTTCATTTTCGAGTCGCTTTCTCCAACTTCAATAATGGTTTCATTATACCAATATATGGCAGGAATGTCAAGCCGACGGACTCGCCCCGCCCGAGAAAACTCTCTATAATAGATACACCGCAAAATGCGAAAAGTGGACAAAAAGTGCCATTTTGTTACATTAAGTTCACAAACAGGGGCATTTTTTCATTAAATTTGACAGAAGTGTGTCACGATTTCGAGGTATTCCAACGGCGTTTTCACCCCCGGGCGGCGGTCCGTGAAACGGACGGACGAATCACGCCGAAAAGCGTGGTTCGTGGGGACTATGCGGCGCATAGTCCCGCCGCCGGGGAGCGCAAAAAACCACGTTTCGAAACTTTAAGCCCCGAAAAATCCACGAAACGTGGTTTTGACACGCGAAAAGAAATCCCGCGGAGGGTCACTCCGCGGGATATTTATATCGGAAAAAATTGTTAGTTATATATAGTATGATGTAGATTTATCTGGAAAAACCTTCATGTCTTTCCGCACCGACGGAAACATACTTTATGGGACAGCCCACGCTGTTTTCCAGATATTCCACATACTTCCGGGCATTTTCGGGAAGTTCGGCAAAACTGCGGCACTTGGATATATCGCAGTTCCAACCGTCCATATATTCGATCACGGGCTTCGCCTCGGTAAGAGTTCTGCCCACGGGGAAGTTATGTATCTGCTCGCCGTTGACCTCATAAGCCACGCAGACCGGGATCTTTTCCATATAAGAAAGAACATCGAGTTTGGTAAGGGCTATTTCCGTAGCGCCCTGCATTTTTACGCCGTACCGGGAAGCGACCACGTCAAAACCGCCTACACGGCGGGGTCTTCCGGTTGCGGCACCGTATTCGCCGCCGGCTTTACGGAGCTGTTCCGCCTCATCCCCGAACATTTCCGCGGTAAAGGGTCCTTCACCGACACAGGTGGAGTAAGCCTTCATGATACCGCAAACGTCGGTCAGCCGATGCTGGGGTATACCGGCGCCGATGGGAGCGTATGCGGCAATGGTGGAAGATGAAGAAGTAAAGGGATAGATACCGAAATCAATATCACGGAGCGCACCGAGCTGCGCCTCAAACATGATCTTCTTGCCCTCTTTTACCGCCTCGTCCAGGAACACGCCGGTGTCGCAGATAAACTCCCGGAGGGGCATTCCGAACTCGTTCAGGTAATCCGCTATCCCGTAGCTTGTCACCGGGTCGGACTTGTACGCGCCGCAGAGGGTAAGGTTTTTCCATTCCACAATATCGCCGATCTTTTCACGAAGGCTGTCAAATTCCAGCAGATCGTGCATACGGAACGCCTTTTTCAGATATTTATCGGCATAAATAGGAGCGATGCCTCTTCTGGTGGAGCCGAATTTCTTACCCGCAAGGCGATCTTCCTCCAGGCAGTCCTGAGCCACATTGTAAGGCATACAGATAACGGCTTTGTCGCTTATTTTAAGGTTTTCGGGGGTTATTTCAACGCCTGCGGCACGGAGTTTTCCGATCTCTCCGCAAAGGTGACGGATGTCTATGACCATACCGTTGCCCATGACGTTGACCACGTTCTCACGGAGTATTCCGGAGGGAAGGAGGTTGAGCACGAACTTACCCTTATCGTTGATAACAGTATGTCCGGCGTTGTTACCGCCCTGATAACGGACAACGATATCAAACTCGTCCGAATACAGGTCGACCATACGGCCCTTTCCTTCGTCACCCCAGTTGATACCGACTACAGCAGCAAGATTTTTCATCGCAAATTCCTCTTTCTTTTTTTGATAATTACGGAATTTTTGCCGAAAACAGACCGATAATTATTATACAACCCCACAGGAAACATTGTCAATACAGATATGATGAATTTTTTTTTACATTAAACAGGCACATATTTTGCGGAATAACGGTGCAAGTACGGGAAAAGATACGTTTATGCGGAGACCGCAAAAAAAACGAAAGGACCAGAAAACAATGCCCAACATTTACTGTCTTACCAGAAACTGCGCATACAACAACGACTGCAACTGCTGCCTGGATCATGTCAAGGTCGGCGGAAAGAACGCCCAGACGCCCCAGAGCACCTGCTGCGACAGCTTTATTCAGTCTCATTCAACAATGAAGCTCGGTTCCACTCCCTGCAGCTGCACCGACATCGACTGCGATGCGGAAAAATGCAGACACAACTGCGGCGGACACTGCGCCGCCGACAGCATTTCCGTCTGCAACTGTGCCGAGGACGGAAGCGACGCCTGCACCTGCTCTCAGACAGAGTGCGCCTCCTTCAGCAAAAACCGCAAGGCAAAACCGTAACCGGAGTTTTCCGTCACGGACCGAATCAAACGGCGCTGAGGCGGGTTGACCGCGCGTACAGTGCCGGCAGGCAGGGAAGCCCCGTCGGGGCTTCCCTGCGGTTTCTCCGCCAAAGGCGGAGAAACCGGGCACGGGCGCAGCCCGGGCGCTGCCGGCGGCAATGCGGATACATATTTACCCCGATTCGGCAAATACTACCTGCAAATCCATACGAATCGAGGTATTGCCAATGAAAGCTGTTATCATGGCGGAGCGGGAACCCGGCTGCGACCGCTGACGTGTCAGATGCCGAAGCCCCTTGCCCCTATCGCCGGAACACCCTGTATCTACTACACCGTGGACCTTCTTCTCCGGCACGGGATAAGTGACATGGCGGCGACCCTTCTGTACCATGCGGAGGACGTTAAAAAAGCCCTGAAAAAGGTCAGGGAGACCTCCGTAAAATTCTTTACCGAAGAAAAGCCCCTGGGAACGGCGGGAAGCGTGGGAATGTGCCGGAATTTCCTTGACGAAGAGTTCATCGTCATAAGCGGAGACTGTATCTGTGACTTTGATCTTACGGCGGCGATCAGATTCCACCGGGAAAAGGACGGATTGGCGACGGTCGTTCTCAATCATGCAAAAGATCCTCTCGAATACGGCGTGGCGGTGCTTGACGGAGAGGACAAAATAACCCGTTTCATCGAAAAACCCTCCTGGTCAAGGGCATATTCCGACACTGTGAACACCGGGATCTATATCCTGTCCCCGAAAATATTTGATTTTATCCCGGAAAACCGGGAATGTGACTTTTCAAAGGACGTTTTTCCCGCCATTCTCGCAAAAGGACTTCCTCTGTACGGATATATAGCCGAGGGGTACTGGTGCGATATAGGAAACGTAAAAAGCTTTCTGCAGTGCAATTTCGACGTCCTTGCGGGGTCCCTTTCCTTTACCCCGAAGCTTTCCGTGGTTTCGGAGAACACTCTTTCGGTACCGGAGACAGTTACTCTGCGTCAGCCCTGTTTCATCGGCAAAAACGTCAAAATCGAAAGCGGAATAATCGGACCCTATGCCGTGATCGGCGACGGATGCGAACTGGGCAAAAATGTTTCCGTGACCTCGTCGGTTCTTTTCAATAACGTTACGGCGGAGGACGGTTCAAGCGTCCGCGGCAGCGTGATCTGCGAAGGCGCGAGGCTTCGCCGGGGCTCTTCCGTAGGCGAATACGGCGTCATCGGAGCTAACGCCTCGGTAGGCATGGGGACGGTGGTAAGCGCCGGGTCAAAGGTCTACCCGAAGAATATAATTCCGGAGTATTCCTTCGTGAAATCCGACGTTACGGAGGGACTCAACGAGTTCTCATTCGAAGAGGAAGCCATAACCTCCGTTTTCGACGAATACACGGATATTTCCGTATTTACCCGGCTGGGCTCCGCCATGGGAAAAGTGATCTCAGGGACAGCCGCGGTGGCAATAATACGGGGAAAAGAAGCCAAATCCGCCGTCCCGGTAATGCTTGCGGTATCGGCGGGACTCTCAAGTTCCGGGGTAAACGTTTTCGATCTGGGAGAATGTGACACCGGAATGATCCGCTTTGCGGTGCGTGAATACGGCTTCGGCGGCGGGGTATTCATCCGGATAGAAGGAGGGAAAGCCCTTGTTTCGGTACTGAAGGGCGACGGGCTTTATCTGGACCGGGCAGGCGAAAGGAAACTGGAACAGGCGTATTCCTGTTCTGACGTTCCGAACCTTGCCACCGGGTCGTTCCGTCCTTTCCGGGGCTATGACAGGGTTTACGCGAAATATTTTTCCTCCATGCTCGAAGGGCTTTCCCCTCTGCCGGCGATAGTCTCCGGGCCCTCCTTCATCACCGAAAAACTTTCCGTCCGCCACGGAGAGCCAAGGCTTGAATATATTTATATAATGCCGGACGCGCTGTACGTCCAGACCCCGGAAAGGGAAGCTTACGCGGACGACATTGTAAACTGCGTCATCGCCCTCTGCTTCGGAAAACTCACCGGCCACGCCTGGATTCCGTACGAGTACCCGATAGTGCTGGATAAAGTTGCGGAACAGCAGGGGTTCGAACTGCACCGTGTGACCCTTGAGGACAGGGATCGCAGTAAGCTTGACGGCATCAGTGACGTCAATATCCGCGCGGCGGTACTGCTTAGGTATATGTCCGTATCCGACAGCCGATTTTCCGACCTTGCGGATCTTATTCCCGCCTTTTCCGCCCGTCACAGGGAAATTGACGGAAGCGGCGACAGAGCGGAAATAATGCGGATGCTTTCCGAAGGAGACAACAGAGAACTGGTCGAGGGAGTAAGAATCAGGGACAAAAGGGGAGCGGTTCTGATAGTTCCGAGGAAAAAGACCAATTCTTTCCGCCTTTTTGCGGAAGCCGCCGATGCGGAAACCGCGGCGGAGATATGTGATTTTTATGTAAAGAAAATCAAAAACAGGTCTTAAAAGGTTGACAAGGGCATAATAATTTGTTATACTGTCCGTAATTGATATGGGTGACAGTACGGCGCAAAAATCGCGTCCGTGCTGTCCGGAAGAAAATAAAATAGAAGCATTTCTGCCATCCGCCGGAGGTATGAAATGAGCGGAAGACGGTCGTTCCGCCCATTGCCTGAAAACCTTCACCGGTCGGCAGCAGATGCTTCCGGAAATCTTTCCCATTACAATTAAATTGATCAGTGTCCCGCGAAAAGGCGGGACTACATATGCGTTACAGAAAAGTACAGGAGGTACTGAATGAAAAAAATTGAACGTGTGAGAATCATTCCTCTGGGAGGACTTAACGAAATAGGCAAAAACCTGACCCTTTTCGAATGCGGAAAGGATATAATCGCCATAGACTGCGGTCTGGCGTTCCCTGACGACGAAATGCCCGGTGTTGACTATGTCATACCGGATATGCAATATATCGTAAAAAACAAAGACAGGTTCAAGGCGCTCTTCATCACCCACGGACACGAAGATCATATCGGGGGTATACCGTATCTGCTCCGGGATGTCAACGTTCCCATTTACGGCACGAAAATGACCCTTGGCATAATCCGGAATAAGCTTAAGGAATTCAATCTCGACAAAAAGGCAAAACTTTTTGAAGTAGCCGCCGGCGACCTCATAGATATGGGTAATTTCGGCGTTGAATACATTCATGTCAACCACTCTATCGCCGACGCTGCCGCGATAGCTCTGCATACTCCCTGCGGAACGATACTGCATATGGGAGACTTCAAGATAGACGTCACCCCCGTACAGGGCGGAATGATTGACCTTGCCCGTATAGGAGAACTGGGCAACGAAGGTCTTCTTGCCCTTATGATGGATTCCACCAATGCGGAGCGTCCCGGATTCGCAATGAGCGAACAGAAGGTAAAAGGAAGCCTTGACAATATTTTCCGCAGCGCGGTGGGAAAACGTATAATAGTAGCAACTTTCGCCTCCAACGTAGACAGAGTTCAGTCCGTTATAGACCTTGCGATCAAATACGGCAGACGCGTTGCGGTCTGCGGCAGAAGCATGGTCACAGTGTTGCAGGTTGCAACGGAACTGGGGTATATGAACATCCCCGACAACGTACTTATTGATGCGGAGCAAATAAACAAATTCCCGCCGGAAAAAGTCGTTCTCATAACTACGGGAAGCCAGGGCGAGCCTATGTCCGCTCTTTACAGAATGGCTTATTCGGATCACAAGGTGGTCGAAATAAACAGCAATGACCTGGTAGTCATTTCCGCAAGCGCAATACCGGGCAACGAAAAACTTGTCAACAGGGTAGTAAACGAACTTTTCCGCTCCGGAGCAGACGTGGTACACGAATCCTTCGCAGAGGTCCACGTTTCCGGTCACGCCTGCCAGGAGGAGCTTAAGCTGATATTCTCCCTGGCAAAACCGAAATTTTTCATTCCGGTACACGGTGAATACAGACATCTCCGCCGCCACGCGCTCATCGCGGAAAGCATGGGGATAGAAAACAAAAATATTTTTATCGCCGACATAGGCAATATTATTGAGATCAGCAAAGACGAAATAAAATCTGCCGGCACTGTTCCTTCAGGAAAAGTCATTGTGGATGGTCTGGGTGTGGGAGACGTGGGAAACGTTGTCCTCAGAGACCGCAAACACCTGTCCCAGGACGGACTTATAATTTCCGTGGCTGTGGTGGACAGCAATACCGGAACACTGGTGTGCGAACCCGAGATAATTTCCAGGGGTTTTGTTTACGTCAAGGAAAATGAGGAGCTCGTCAGGAACTTCAAAAAAATCACCGAGCGTGTAGTTGAAGACAGTCTGGACGGGGGCAAAGGCGACTGGCAGTATAACGCAAAAACAAAGCTGAAGGACGAACTGTCCAAATACATTTTTGATCAGACAAAACGTAAGCCCATGATTCTCCCCATAATAAAGAATATATAAGGATTTTTTATGACAGCTGAAGAGTATTTTCGTTCACTGAAGTCCAAAAGAGTAACTGTTGTGGGTTTCGGGGTCAGCAACCGCCCGCTTATAAATATGCTGCTTGATGCCGGAGCCGATGTGACGGTCTGCGATAAGCGTCCGATTGAACAGCTGGGATCCGATGCGGAAGCTCTTGAGGGCAGACTCCGGTTCGTCTGCGGTGACAGCTATCTTGATGACATAAACACAGATATAGTCTTCAAAACTCCCGGCATGAGACGGGATCTCCCCGGGTTTCTGGAAGCGGAGCGGAAAGGCGCCGTTCTTACCTCGGAGATGCAGGTGTTTTTTGAACTCTGCCCCTGCAAAAAAATTGCGGTAACAGGTTCTGAAGGCAAAACCACAACCTCGACCCTGATCTCCGAATTTCTCAGACAGCAGGGCCGCACCGTCTGGCTCGGAGGTAACATAGGCACACCTCTGTTACCGGAAATAAGCAGAATGAAGCCTTCGGATATTGTGGTCGCGGAGCTTTCCTCCTTCCAGCTTTTCGATATGACGGTTTCGGCGGAAACTGCGGTAATTACAAACATCGTGCAGGAACACCTGAACTGGCATAAGGATATGCAGGAGTACATAGACACTAAAAAACGCGTGTTTTCCTTCCGGAAGGGCGGGAAAGTGGTTCTCAACGATGATTATGCGACAACGAAAGACCTTGCCCTGGGTCACGAGTGTGATCTTTATAAGTTTTCCTTCACCCACAGGGTGGAAAAAGGCGCGTACCTCGCCCCGGACGGAATAATACACTTCTCCGACGGAGAAAAGGACGTTCCGGTCCTTGACCGCCGTCGTATAAAAATAATCGGCGACCACAATGTGGAAAACTACATGGCGGCGATTACCGCAACCTGGGGTCTTGTGGACATTTCCGTGTACGGAAAAGTTGCGGAAAGCTTCGGCGGAGTGGAACACCGTATGGAGTATGTCAGGACAAAGGACGGAGTAAAATACTTCAACGATTCCATCTGCACTTCCCCTACAAGCGCCATAGCCTGCCTGAAGTCTCAGAAGGACAAAATAGTCATGATTGCCGGGGGATCCGATAAAAAACTGGACTACTCCCCTGTTGTCCCGTATATTCTGCAAAAGGTCAGCCACCTGATACTTATGGGGGCAACGGCACGGAAAATCTATGATGCGGTGACTTCCGACCCGGGATATGACCCTGAAAAACTGACCGTTGAGTTTTCCGGAGGTATGGAAGATTCGGTGCAAAAGGCACAGAAAGCGGCAATGGCAGGACAAAGCGTATACCTGCTCCCCGTTTCGGCAAGTTTTGACTGCTACAGTAATTTCGAAGAACGGGGAAAACACTATAAAAAGCTCGTCAATGAGCTGTAGAAGGTGATTCAATGAAAGCAAATGTAAAAGACCTGACAGAAATACTTCAGGTAGAAAGCGAATGCGGAAACGAGCGTTCTTTTGCGGAATTTATTGCCGGAAAACTGCGCTCTTACACTGACTACGTCCGTATTGACAGACTTCACAATGTCATAGCGACGATCGGAGACAGTTCCGCTAAAAAAATAATGCTTACCGCGCATCAGGATGAGCTGAGCATGATAGTCAGCTCCGTCAACGACAACGGTTTTCTTACGGTTCAGAGAGTAGGCGGAATCGACAGAAGAACTCTCCTTTCCCAGGAAGTAACCGTCAACGGGCTGAACGGAATAATATGCTCCACCCCGCCCCATCTGGCAAAACCCGGAGAGGGATCGAAAGTTCCGGAATACAAAGACCTTTACATAGATCTGGGACTTCCGGCGGAAGAAGTAAAGAAAAAAGTAAGACTCGGAGACAGGGTCTACCTGAATACCTCCGTAACTCCCCTTCTCAACAACAGAATAGCTTCAAAAGCTCTTGACAATAAAATCTGTGTATATGCCATACTCGTTTGTCTGGAAAAGCTTGCGAAGCTTATAAAGCACAACGAACTGGACTGCTGTATACAGGTGCTTTTCGCATCACAGGAAGAGGTGGGGTCCCGCGGCGCCGCCGTAGGAACCTTTACCGCAGATCCGGACGAAGCGATAGTACTGGATGTAACCTTTGCAAAACAGCCCGATGTGCCGGAAGCGGCGGAACTGGGCGAAGGCGCGGTAGTTGAGTATTCCGCTATCTTTGACCGTACACTCTGCAAAAACCTCGAAAAAGCAGCAAAAGAGAACAAAGTCAAATATCAGGTCAATGCGGAAGCCATTGCCCTGGGAACAGATGCGGATACCGTTTCCATTCTCCGTTGCGGCATAAAAACCGCACTGCTTTCCGTCCCGGTAAGATATATGCACACGGCGGTGGAGACCGGGGATCTCGGTGACGTGGAAAGTGCCGCGGATATTCTCTGCGGATACATACGCACCTATGAAAAGAAGTGAGGAGGTCTGAAAATGGAATTGCTTGAAAAGCTTTGCACTATCAACGGTGTCAGCGGTGACGAGGCAGATGTGAAAGCGTATATAGAGGAACAGATCCGCCCCTATTGCGAAGAGATCCTGACGGACAACCTCGGAAGCCTCGTCGCTTTCAGAAAAGGCAGAAAAAGAACTCCGAAAAAGCTTATGTTTGCCGCTCATATGGACGAAACGGGATATTATGTGACCAGAATCGATGAGAGCGGCCTGATCTGCTTCCAGTCCATCGGGGTATCGGTAAACGTGACCCCCGGACAAAGAGTAAGGATAAAATCCACGGCGGCGGACAAGCCGTCATATATCGACGGAGTAATCGGATTGCCTCCTATACACATGACCCCCAGAGATAAGGAGCGGGACGTTCCGCCGTACAAAAAGCTGCGCATAGACATCGGTGCAAAAAACAAGGACGACGCGGCCTCCAGAGTCTGCATCGGAGACAGCGTGTATTTCGACGGAGAATTCGGCAAACTGGGACAACTTGTAAAGGCAAAAGCTCTGGATGACCGTGTAGGCTGCGCCACGATGATAAAGCTGATACAACAGGAGCTGGAATACGACTGTTGGTTTGCCTTCAACGTTCAGGAAGAAGTCGGCTGCAGAGGTTCAGCCGCAACGGCGTTTGCCCTGAGGCCGGAAGTCGCGGTCATACTTGAGGGAACCACCGCCGCGGATATCGGTGCAGTGGAAGGCGGAGAAAAAGTGTGTATCGCCGGTCAGGGTGTCGCCCTTTCCTTTGCGGACCGGTCTACAACTTACGATCCGAGGGTTCTCCGGGCAGTTACGAAAATTGCGGATAAAAACAATGTGCTCTGGCAATACAAGACCTTTGTTTCCGGGGGCAATGATGCCGGCAGAATCCAGAGAACAGCCTCCGGATGCTACGTCTGCGCTCTTTCCGTCCCAGTCAGATATCTGCATTCCCGGATATCCGCCGCTTCGGTAAAAGATATAGACAGCATGCTTGATATGAGCCGGGCTATAATAAACAATTATGAGGATCTTTGCAAAGATCTGGAACAGGAGTGAGCTCAATGAAACAGACACTTATCGAAAGAATGAAAAAATATTCGGAGTTCATCTCCGTTTCCTCCAATGAAAGAGGCCTTCTTGAAAACGTCCGGGCGGAGCTTCTGCCCTACGTCAACGACGAAAAGGACATATACTTTGACCCCATGGGTAACCTTATCGCAGTTCTGGGCAAGGGCAGCGGAGACAGGGTAATGTTCTCTGCACATTCGGACACTATAGGCTTTATCGCCCACTACATAGATGACAAGGGCTTTGTCCGCGTCACCCCCCTCGGCGGGCTTCATCCCCAATGCCTGAGTTCCCGCAAAGTACGCTTCGCCAACGGAGTCGTGGGTCTCATGAGCTTTGAGGGAAGCGAATACAAGATGAATAAGGCCTATGTGGACATCGGCGCGGCAAATAAAGAAGAGGCGGAAAAGCTTCTGCCCCTCGGTACCGTAGGCACATATGAGGCGGATGTTTACGAAATGGCGGGAGACAAAATAGTTTCTCCTTTCATGGACGACCGTATTGCCGTGGCTATTCAGACCGAAGCGTTTATCCGTATTGCGAAGGCAAGAAGACGTATTCCCAATGAACTTTATTTTGTGTTCTCGGTTCAGGAAGAGCTGGGACTCCGGGGTTCAAAGACTGCGGCCTTCGGTATTGAACCGAAGTACGGAATAGCCCTTGACGTTACCTGTACCGGAGACACCCCGGAATACGATCCGCCGATGACCATGAAGCTCGGCGGTGGCGCCTGCATCAAGATCATGGACAGGAGCGTCGTATGCAACAAGCAGATGACGGACTTCATCCTGGATACGGCGGAGAGGGAAAATATCCCGCACCAGATAGAGATTCTTCCTTTCGGAGGAACCGATACCGCCTCTATACAGATGGCAGCCGGAGGAGCATACGCGGGGGCAATATCGATCCCCACAAGGTATATACATACACCCACGGAGACTGTCTGCGCTTCGGACTGTGAAGCCTGCGTGGATCTGCTGTGCGCCCTGATATACGAAGGCTTCAGCTTCTGATGAAGGACAAGATACTGAGACACCTGGAGGATAAGGTCTCAGCGGTGGGCTTCGGAAAACTCCCGGAACCTTTCCTGGGCCTGGAGTATGTAATCAGCCTTTGCATAAGGCTCTCCGACCCGGTAGTGAATGAGATATCAGATAAACCTACACAGACATATTTTCACCATTACCGGTGCACCAACCGACTGCTGGATGACGCGGCGGCAAGTCTGGGGCTTCTGCTTCAGAAGAACGGATATTCCTTTTATCCCGTTGCCGCCTCCCAGTCCGTTCACGGGGACGGTTTCCGCGGTATATATTCACACAAACAGGCGGCGTGCCTCTGCGGTATGGGGTCTGTAGGAAAAAACAATCTGTTTATCCATGAAACTCTGGGGGTTCGGGTCAGACTGGCAACGGTCTTTACGGACTGCCCGGTAGCGGACAGGGTGACCGTTCCGGAGGAATACCGGCATTGTGCGGACTGCGGGAAATGTATTTCCGCCTGCCCCGCCCACGCTGTTTCCGAAAACGGTTTTGACCCGAAAGCCTGCAGTGAATACATGAAGCGGAACTTTCAGCTTATAGGCAGGGGTTCCGTTTGCGGAATCTGCATGAAGGTCTGTCCCCATGCGGATAACCGGAAGTTTTGAATAATTTTTCCATTCTTGTTCACAATTTGTTTGAATATCGGTGCTAAAATAAGACCAAAATAGTATTATTTAAAAATACTTCTTTAAAACATTGGGGGAATACCATGAGAATATATGCCGACAACGCCGCAACGACCCGTACAGACGAGCGTGTGGTTGGAAAAATGTTGCCCTTCTTCACCGAGATCTACGGAAATCCCAGCAGCGTACATCAGGCGGGACTTGACGCAAGAAAGGCTGTGGCTGAGGCAAGAGCTCAGGTTGCCGCGGCAATAAACTGCGACCCGTCCGAGATATACTTCACCGCCGGAGGTTCAGAATCCGACAACTGGGCAATAAAAGAAACCGCGAAAAAACTGGCAAAAAAAGGTAAACATATCATTTCCTCAAAGATAGAACACCATGCGGTTCTTCACTCTCTGGATGCGCTGAAAAAAGAGGGTTGGGAAATAACCCTCCTTGACGTTGACGAGGGCGGATTCGTAAATCCCGCAGACCTTGAAAAAGCAATAAGACCCGACACGGTCCTTGTCACCGTAATGACCGCAAACAATGAGATAGGATCTGTCCAGCCCGTAGCGGAACTGGGCAGAATAGCCCATGAACACGGTGTTCTGTTCCACACCGATGCCGTACAGGCAATAGGTCATATTCCCGTGGACGTAAAGGCAATGAACATTGATATGCTGTCCATGTCCGCTCATAAATTCAATGCTCCCAAGGGAATAGGCGCGCTGTATATCAGAAAAGGGCTCGTAATGCCCAATCTTATCGACGGCGGAGGACAGGAAAAGGGCAAACGTGCCGGAACGGAAAACACCCCGGGAATAGTAGGTATGGGTGAAGCAATAACCATTGCCTGCCGTGAGATGAAGGAAAACTCCGAAAAACTCTCATATCTCCGGGACAAGCTCATCAACGGACTTGTACAGCGCATACCCTGCGTCAAAGTCAATACCCCCGATCACGACAGCCTGCCGGGCATTGCGAATATAAGCGTCAGGTATATTGAGGGGGAGTCCATGCTTCTTATGATGGATCTTCACGGAATCTGCGCCTCTTCGGGCTCAGCCTGTACCTCAGGGTCCCTCGACCCCTCCCACGTTTTGCTTGCAATAGGACTGAACGCTGAGACCGCACACGGTTCAATACGCTTCAGCCTTGACAAATACAACACCGAACAGGAAGTAGACTATATCCTTGACACGTTCCCGGGAATAGTGCAGAAACTGCGCGATATGTCCCCTCTGTGGCACGGTCAGAAGGACTGAAGAAAGGAAGAATCGATATATGTACAGTGACAAAGTTCTGGACCATTTCAAGAATCCCCGCAATGTCGGTGAAATAGAAAACGCCGACGGCGTAGGCGAAGTAGGCAACGCAAAGTGCGGCGATATAATGAAAATGTTTCTCAAAATAGAGAATGACGTTATAGTTGACGTGAAGTTCAAGACCTTCGGTTGCGGTGCCGCGGTGGCAACATCCTCCATGGCAACGGAACTGGTAAAGGGTAAACCGCTGTCGGAAGCACTCAAGCTTACAAATAAGGCTGTTGTTGAGGCCCTCGACGGACTGCCCCCGGTCAAGATCCACTGCTCCGTTCTGGCTGAGGAAGCGATAAAAGCGGCAGTGCTTGACTATCTGAAAAAGAACAACATTTCCCCCTCCGTATACGGACTTACCGAAGAAGAGCTTTCATGCAGCGGTTGTTGTGACCACTGCGGCAAGGAATAATGAAATCCGTAGTTTTGGGGCTGAGCGGCGGAGTTGACAGTTCCACCGCGGCGGCGATACTTCGTGATGCCGGATATGATGTGACCGGGGTATATTGTCTGATGCACGGGCATTCCGGGGAAGGTATTGCCGATGCCCGTGCCGTGGCCGAAAGCGTCGGGATAAAGTTCGATACGGTGGATCTTACCGGGCAATTTGAAAAGTATGTCATTTCAGATTTCCTCGACTGCTACAGGAACGGACGGACGCCGAACCCTTGCACAGTATGCAACCCCAACGTGAAATTCCGCAGTCTTTGCGACTATGCCGACCGTATAGGCGCCGAATTCGTTGCGACAGGGCATTATGCCGGAACCGGGTGTGAAAACGGACGGTATTTCATCAGAAAATCGGAGTACAAGGATCAGAGCTATATGCTTTGGGCTCTTACTCAGTCCCAGATTTCAAGGCTTCTGCTTCCACTGTACAACGAGTACAAACCGGACGTGAGAAAACGGGCTGAAAGTTACGGGATTCCCGTTGCGGAAAAGCCGGACAGCCTCGATCTCTGTTTCGTCCCGGACGGAGATTACGCCTCTTTCATCGAACGGAGAACGGGACCTTTTCCGGAGGGTGACTTCTGGCTTAAGGAAGAGAACCGTGCCGTAGGCAGACACAAAGGAATAATTCACTATACCGTGGGACAGCGCAAGAATCTCGGAATCAGTCTCGGAGTCCCCGCCTATGTCTGCGGTTTTGATATCGCGAACAACAGAGTTATAATAAGCAGGAAAGATGTGACCGACTGCACCCGGCTGAGTTGTTCCGGAGCGGTTTTTCAGGCACTTGACCCGTCGGTCGGAAGCTTTGACGCGGATGTCAAGATCCGCTATGCCCACAAAGGGGCAAGAGGAAAAGTAACCCTCACCGAAACCGGCTTTACCGTGGACTTTTATGAACCTCAGAGAGCCGTTACTCCCGGACAGTCAGCAGTGTGTTATCTGGAAGACAGAATACTCTGCGGCGGCGTTATAAATCAGGAGGAAATATGATACGGAAATCGACCGAAATGCAACAGGAGATCCGTCCGCAGATGAGAGGCGGAAAAGGCGAAGTAAAAATAATAAAAGCATTTGAAAAAGATGAAATAAAGTCCTCCGTGCGTATGTACGCTGTCCTGGAGCTTGAACCCGGCTCATCCATAGGGGAACATATCCATGAGGGAGAGGATGAACTTTTCTATATCCTTTCCGGTACCGGCAGAGTTACGGACAACGGCGCATGTCACACCGTTACCGCAGGAGATTCCGTCCTCACGGGGGACGGCGGAAGCCATGCCATAGAGAATATCGGAAACGATACTCTCCGCGTTCTTGCGACAGTCACAACATACTGAAAAAAAGCTCCCTTTTCCGGGAGTTTTTTCTGATTTTACACGGATTTTACAAACCCGCACTTGAAATTATAACCTTGTAATGGTAGAATACTTTTGAAAATGATAAACGGAGGGAACAGTTATGATATATTTACTCGAAGATGATGACAGCATCCGGGAGCTTGTTGTTTATACTCTCAACAATTCGGGTTTTGAGACAAAGGGGTTTGCTCTTCCCTCCCAGTTCCGGGAAGCGGTAAAAAAGGAAGTCCCGGAGCTTGCGCTTCTGGACGTTATGCTTCCGGAAGAGGACGGGCTTTCCGTTCTGCGTTCCCTGAGAGGTGACAGCCGGACAAAAAAACTTCCAGTGATCATGCTTACCGCAAAAAGCAACGAATACGACAAGGTACTAGGGCTGGACTGCGGAGCGGACGATTACGTTCCCAAACCTTTCGGAATGATGGAACTCATCGCCCGGATAAAAGCCCTGCTCAGACGCTCACGTCCGGAAGAGCCCGAAGCGGAAATGTCCGTAGGCGGGCTGGTGCTGAATCCCGAAAAACATACAGTGGCCGTGAACGGAGAACAGGTTGCCCTTACGCTGAAGGAATTTGAAACGCTCAGGCTTCTGATGGAAAACAGAGGAAAGGTCATGACCCGGGACGTGCTTCTGGACACGGTATGGGGCTATGACTTTGACGGGGAAAGCCGGACCGTGGACGTACACATCCGCTCCCTGAGACAGAAACTCGGGAACTGCGGCGCCCTCATTGAGACCGTCAGGGGCATAGGTTATAAGATTTCGGACTGAGGTGGCAGACAGATATGACTAAAAAAATTTTTCGTTTGGTGTTTCTTGTAGCTCTGGCGGTTCTTCTTACGTCAATGCTTCTTATAACGGCGGTGGTATACGAGCATTTCACGGACAAAGCGACCTCCAAGCTTGCCGATACCGCTGTGTATATCTCCAGGGGATATGAGGCATTGGGAGAAAGCTATCTTGAATCCCTTAAAGGAATCTCCGACCGTATAACCCTCATAGACAAGGACGGAAGTGTTATTTTTGACAACCAGGGCAACGCCTCGGAGTTTGAAAACCACCTTGGCAGGAAGGAAATAGCTGATGCCATAAAATACGGTTCGGGAACGGCGGACAGGTATTCCGAGACCATTTCGAAAAGAACCTTTTATTATGCCCTCAGACTCTCCTCCGGGCAGATACTTCGTGTCAGCAATACCGATTACAGCTCCGTCATGATACTTGTGGGAATGCTCAGACCGTTCCTCCTTATTGCGGCAGCAATACTTATTGTCTCGGCGATTCTCGCCTCGGCGACGGCAAAAAGCGTTGTCGGACCGATAAACCGTATAGATCTGGAAAACCCCATGGAATGCAAAGCATATCCCGAGCTTTCCCCTCTGATAACAAAGATAGAATATCAGAATCACACTATCCGCCGGCAAATGAGAGATCTCCAGCGCAAGCAGCAGGAATTTTCGGCAATTACCGCAAACATGAGCGAGGGACTTGTTATCTCGGACGGATCGGGAAAAATCATATCCAGGAATTCAGCGGCGGAAAAACTTCTCGGTAAAGAGAAACTTGCTTCCACGGACTTTCTGAAACTCTGTGCCGATACCTCCGGCGGCAAGCACTCCATAACCGAAGCGTCCGTCGGCGACGGAGTCATACAGATCATCGCCAATCCGGTCAAAGAGGATGAAAAGCCTATCGGGGCCGTCCTTCTCATAATTGACGTCACGGAAAAAAGCCATCAGGAACAGATGCGCAGAGAGTTCACCGCAAACGTCAGTCACGAACTTAAAACTCCCCTTACCTCCATCTCCGGCTTTGCGGAAATAATAAGGGACGGAATTGCCAAAGACGAGGACGTTGCCCGTTTTGCGGATAAAATATATATGGAAGCGAAAAGGCTCGTGGATCTGGTCAACGATATAATAAATCTTTCCCGTCTCGATGAGGCCTCGCCGGAAATACAGAAAGAACCGGTGGATCTGCGGGATGTGTGCGCGGCGGTGATAGAAAGCCTTTCGGATATGGCGAAAAAACTGGACGTGACGCTGTCTCTGGATGCGGAAGAAGCGGTTATAGACGGAATAAAGCCAGTTATAGAAGAGATGGTCTACAACCTCACCGATAACGCCATAAAATACAATAAACCTCATGGAAGGGTCGATGTAACGGTAAAGAAAACCGACTCTGACGTAGTTCTGTCCGTTGCCGACACGGGAATAGGTATTCCCGCACAGGATATTCCCAGGGTAACGGAACGTTTTTACCGGGTGGATAAAAGCCATTCCAGACAGATCGGCGGAACAGGACTCGGTCTTTCGATAGTGAAACACGGGGCGGCTCTGCATCGGGCAGGCCTGCGTATAGAAAGCGAACGGGATAAGGGGACAACGGTCTCATTGACCTTCCCCCGTAAATAACGGCACGCTACATAAAAATCAAAACGGGCGGTCTCTGTAACGGGACTGCCCGTTTTCAGTTAAAAATAAGGAAAGCCATTTCCGATCTGTTTTTTTGCAAAAAAAACGGGGTACCTATTGACAAACCGGATCATATAGGGTATAATGTATTACAAGTAATACTTTTCTTACGTCGCGGAGGGTTTTATGGAAAAGGACGGGAAGTATATCGGAACGGCAAAGATCGGGCCGAAGGGACAGATAGTTATCCCGAAGGAAGTACGGCAAATGTTCGGTGTGAAACCGGGCGACAGTCTTATAATTCTCGCAGACAGGGAAAAAGGGATCGCTCTTCACAGGCTGGAGGTTTTCTCCGCAATAGCCGACAGTATTCTTTCCGGAAAAGGTGACAGCATTTATCCGGAAAATACGAAGCAGGAAAACGAAACCTTTGCCAGAGTGATCAAAGAGGTGGAAAAACAGAATGACTGAAATAGATATCCGCGGACTTACGAAGAAATACGGAACAAAAACCGCTGTTGACAATATATCTCTCACTGTGGACAAAGGTGAATTCTTTGCCCTGCTCGGCATGAACGGAGCGGGAAAAAGCACAACAATAAAAATGCTTTCCTGTCTTATCGCTCCCTCCTCCGGTGATGCTCTCATTTCCGGGCACAGTATTATCAGACAGCAGACCCAGGTCAAAAAGATCATAAACGTTTCGCCCCAGCAAACGGCAGTGGCACCGAATCTTACGGTAAGAGAGAATCTGGAATTTATCTGCGGGATATACGGTGACACAAAGAACGCGGCAAAGCAGAAGTCCGAAGCGATGATTAAAAGATTCGGACTGGAAGAAGTCGGAGGATCAAAGGCGAAAACTCTTTCAGGAGGCTGGTGCAGACGTCTTTCCGTTGCAATGGCGCTGATCACTGACCCGGAGGTCCTTTTCCTGGATGAACCGACCCTGGGTCTTGACGTTCTGGCACGAAGGGAACTCTGGTCACTCATATCGCAGTTGAAGGGTTCGGTCACGGTAATTCTTACCACTCACTACCTTGAAGAAGCGGAACAGCTCTGTGACAGGATAGGTATAATGACCGCAGGAAGGATTGCGGCAGTAGGAACAACGGAACAGCTTAAGGAGAAAACCGGGAAGCAGACCCTTGAAGAAGCATTTATTTCCCTTTGCGGAGGTGAACTGAAATGAAAATGATGACTTTTGCCCTCCGGAACACAAAGGAAATACTCCGGGATAAACTGACCCTTTTCTTCGGACTCGGATTTCCGATAATACTGCTACTCATGATGACACTGATGCAGTCAAATCTCCCCGTGGACATATTCAATCTCGATTCCCTGACTCCGGGGATGGTTGTTTTCGGACTTTCCTTCATATCTCTTTTTTCCGCAACAGTAATTTCAAAAGACCGTTCCGGAAGTCTCATTCTGAGGCTTTATACGTCACCGATGAGCCCCACGGATTATATTTTCGGATATACCCTTCCTCTACTGCCCATGGCGTTGGCGCAGGCGGCAATATGCTATGGCGTAGCGGTGATACTCGGACTGAAAATAAGCTCGGGGATAGCGCTTGCCCTTATAACCGTAATCCCGTCAAGCCTGGTTTTCATCGCTCTCGGACTGCTTTGCGGCAGTATATTCAATGACAAACAGGTTGGGGGAATCTGCGGAGCACTTCTAACAAACGTATCAGTCTGGCTTTCCGGAACCTGGTTCAGCCTTGACCTTCTGGGACCGGTATTCAAAAAGATCGCAAATTGTCTGCCTTTCTGCCATGCGGTGGAGGCGGGGCGGATAGCTCTGTCCGGAAACTTCGGAGGAGCCCTTATCCATATTGCGTGGGTTCTGGGATATGCGATAGTGCTTTTCGCGGCTGCGGCACTGGTGTTCACAAGGAAAATGCACAGTGACAATATCTGATACCAGCCCTGCCCCGCAACGATGATAACATATGATAAAAGATATGACCCTCCGTTTCCCGGAGGGTCTGTTATTTTTTGAAAATACCGTTAAAGGACAAGTTAACCGGGGAAGGCTATTCCCAGGTGTTTATACGCCGCCTGAGTGGCGCACCTTCCGCGTGGGGTACGGTTAAGAAAACCAAGCTGCATAAGATACGGCTCATAGACATCCTCTATTGTGATGCTTTCTTCGCCCACGAGAGCGGCGAGAGTCTCAAGTCCCACCGGTCCGCCGTTGAAATTTCTGATTATAGCCTCAAGCATCCGCCGGTCCAGTCCGTCCAGACCGAGACTGTCTATATCCAGCCGTTTCAGTCCGGTGTCTGCAATTTTTTTATCTATTACCCCGTCACCCATGACCTGCGCAAAATCCCTGATACGTTTAAGAAGCCGGTTCGCAATCCGGGGAGTTCCCCTGCTGCGTGCGGCGATCTCTCCGGCACCGTCGGCGGTGATCTCTATGCCGAGAATTCCCGCAGAACGGGTAACAATATGTGTCAGTTCCTCCCGGGAATAGAGCTCCAGCCGCAGAAGCACCCCGAAACGGTCCCTCAGCGGTGCGGTAAGCTGTCCGGAACGTGTAGTCGCGCCGATCAGAGTAAACTTCGGCAAATCCAGCCGCACGCTTCTTGCCGCAGGCCCCTTGCCTATGACCACATCCACCTCGTAGTCCTCCATGGCAGAGTACAGTATTTCCTCCACAGGCCTGGACAAACGGTGTATCTCATCAATAAAAAGAATATCGTTATCCTGAAGATTTGTAAGCAAGGCAACAACATCCCCGGTTTTTTCCAATGCCGGACCGCTGGTGACGCGGATCGAAACCCCCATTTCGGAAGCTATAATATTGGCAAGGGTGGTCTTTCCCAGACCGGGAGGGCCGTAAAGGAGAACATGATCCAGGGATTCCTGCCTCCTCTTTGCGGCCTCAATGTATATGTTCAGGTTTTCCTTGACCTTCTCCTGCCCGATATAATCCTCAAGACGTCGGGGACGCAGGGACGCTTCCGAATCGTCCTCGGAGCGGATCTTTCTTGCGGAAAGAAGCCTCTCGTCAAATTCCATTTCCATCAGTTCTTACTGCTCCTTACCCGAGATGTCTTGAAAGCTGACGCAGAGCCTGCTTGACAATATCACCCGTATCCTCGGCGGAACATTTCCGCACGGCTTTCTCCGAATCAGACCTGGAATACCCCAGAGCCACAAGTACAGCCACAGCCTCCGATGCGCCTCCTGAAAGGGATTCCTCATCGGGCAGATCGGATATATCCACTCGGGTGCTCTCAATCTTATCTTTAAGCTCGAGGCATATCCTCTGGGCAAGTTTCGGACCCACTCCGGAAACCTTTGTTAGTCTTTTATGATCCGAAGTCAGAACACAGGCCGCAAACTCCTCCGGCAAAAACTCAGACAGTATTGATAGAGCAACCTTGGGCCCCACACCGCTGATGGATGTCAGTGAAAGAAATACCTGACGCTCCTGTTCTTCGGCAAAGCCGAAAAGATCCATAGCGTCTTCCCTGACATTGAGATATGTAAAAAGCTTCACCGTATCTTTGCCGGCAACGGCATTATACGTATTCATGGATATATTGCATTTGTATCCCACGCCGCCGCAATCAATAACGGCAAAGGAAGGTTGAGCCACGGCAAGTCTTCCGTTAAGATAATAATACATGTCCTGTCCTTCCGATCAGAGAAATTCTCTCCATTTTATTCCTTCACAGGTGGCTATTTTTACCCCGGAAGCAGTTTGTTCCAGAGAAACAAGTCCGTTTTCCCGGACGGTGTACATTATTCTGCGGCTGCCTACAGTTCTCAGCGATGTGACTGTTATAAGCTCCGCGGATCTGTCGTTGTCAAGCCATTTAACTGCGTTTTCAGTATATTTTACCGCCATTGTCCCGTCGGATTCTTCCGTTATCAGCAGTCCGAGATCCTCCAGTCTGCGGCAAACGTCCCTTCTGACATTCTCCTGCTCAAGTCTGTCGGTTACCGCGGCACCTATCCCACCTTCGGGAACACTTGCCTTCAGAGCCTGCCGGACCTTCGGCATATCAAGCTGTGCCACATCAGCCCACATTTCACTGTCGGAAAGGGGCCTCTTCAGCGCCGCCTGACGTTGCATGAAAAAGAACTGGGTAAGCAGAAACATGAACCATTCGTCATATCCCAGCTGAACCGAAAAGGACTCGTATTTTAGTTCCTTGTTGAGGAAGCATTTATCAAGAAGCTGTTCCATCTGCTCCGCATCGGGGAATATTACCGCCATGCACCGGCCGTCGGTTATCACGTTAAAAAGGACATACGCTCCTCCGGAGGTAAAAAGATAAAAGCATGCCTTCTCGGATCTTTTCTCTATTTCGGCGGCACTCTTCGGCCTCAGGAGCGCGTTCACAAGAATCTTTCCGTCCCCGGTATAACTGAAACCTTCGCCCTCCGGGACTATAAGGCCCTTGGCAACAAGAGAGCCGGGGAAATCGCCGCTGTCAAGTCTTATTTGCGCAAATATTTCCGGGGAAAACCCATTGGGCTGCATATCGGTGAGCCCAAGGAAAAAAGCAAGTTCGTTCTCCGTAAGAATATAGGTTTTCTTTGTCATAGGTCTACTCCGTTATTGTATCTGATTCAAACCGGGCAGGAAGGATACGGTGTCCCCCGTCCGGAAAGGGAATCCCGTCAAAAGCCACATACGCACTGTGAAAATCCGTTCCGGAAAGCGCAAATTTCATGGTCATCGCGAGCCCGTACGCATCAAGGGCATCGCAGGCAGGCAGAGATTCGGGAGAGTCTTCGGAACCGTGTAATTCCGCTTCGGCCCTTTTTTCCGCCACCGTTTTTTCCGGGACGGGAGCATGATACTTTCCGTCTGCCTTTGCCACGGTCTTACGCCCGGAGAGCTTTCCGGGAATTGCCCGTATTTTTTCGGCAACAGAGGAAAAGAACCCCTTTTCTTCCTCTTCGGCAAAATCACCGGAGATATCTTCGTCGTCGTATTTCTGTGCAAGAAGTTTTCCCACTCCGGCAAAACACGGAAGCGCCGTAACAGCGGGCAGGGCACATATAACGGCAGCCACTATAAGCAATGCCGCAATCGCCCCCGCAGCCCCGCCGGAAACAGGGAGCCCCAGGTTTGAAGTATGCCGGGACATATTCTCTTTTTCCCGGGCAAGGATAGCTTCCTTGTCATCCCGGCAGGTACACTCCGGGCAGGGAAGGTCACATCCGTCGCAGAGACGGGTATTGGCATTGTAAAAGTCGTCTTTCGATTTCTTTCCGCACCAACAGGGACATTCGCAGGACAGCTTGTTTCTTCCGCATCTTACGCAATCATATATTCTGTGGCCGTCACCGTCGGATCTGTAGTATTCTCTGCCGCAGAGACATTCGTCCGAAGCCTCGGTTTCCGCCGCAGCGGCGCAGGTAAAAGCAGAGAACAGAACCGTGAGGATCATGAGAAGCGGAAGGATCCGGATAAATTTCTTCATATGTAGATCCCTCCGATGACTGATACTGCGGTATACAGCACTACCGATCCGAAAACCGCACAGACGACCTTCACGATATCGGAAAACGGAACCTTCCGGGTTATCATTTTCCCGACAGAGTCAACGGCAACGGCAAGCATTCCCGCCGCGAAGAATGCCAGCAGTACATCCCACCCGAGAACAAATCTCGCGACAACAGCCAAAACGGCAAAAGGAAGGAGTATGTACCAGAAATCCCTGGATTTGCTGACATACTTACCGAGAAAGTAGTCCAGCACTTTATACACCGCCACAAGAAGCAGTATGTATATGGGAGCAAAAACGATACACCTGACAAGGGTTCCGGTCACGGAAACGGCGGCAAGGACGCAGAACACAAGCAGAGACAGTATGCCTATAAGGGGATTGAGTTCAAATTTGGTCTTCATAAGTCATCCTCCCCTACAGATTCGAAAAGAAGAGTGCGCTCATGCACAGGACATTCACCAGCCCTGCGGCAAAGACGAAAGCGGACATCAGAATGTCCCTTTGTTTGGTCAGAACTATGCATATTCTTGCGGAAAGCGCGGTGGCAGAAAGCAATGACAGGACTCCGGCAGTCAGTACGGTGGTCCAACCGGAGATAAGCTGTATAAGGAAAAACATTACGCCGAAGAAACAGGCGTATCCGTAGCTTATATTCACACAGGTAAAGACCGGGGTGAAGTCCAGCCTTTTTTCATGCCGGGAAAATATCTCCGAAGCAAAAACGAGAATTACGGAGATCAGAGCCGAAACCGCAACCCCTCCGATAAAACCGAGGAAAGCGAGAATAAGAACTCTCAGCACCGTCATTGTGGGAATAAAGGAAAGTTTCTGAACACCTATCTGCAGTGCGAAAAACATATACGCCAGCCCGGGGATAATCATTGTGGGGAACCATGCATCGGAGCCAAGGGTTCCGTATGCTCTTGCGGGCTGAGCCAGAAGCACCGCCGCTCCCTTGACCTCGGGGATAATGGTCTTTATGAATCCGGTAAAACTGTTTTCCATTAAAGGTCTCCGTTTATCCGCCGTTTTTTCCGTAGGCACAGTGGTATCCGGCGGTTTTGTGGAATATATAGTATGGACGCAGGGAACAGGCTTCGGTTCTTGCCGCGGAAATCCCTGCGACTGGGGCAAAAACATATGCCGACATTACGCTCATTATAACATTTTTTTTTATGTTTTACAATACCCGGGGGCATATTTCACAATAAAATATCATATTTTTTACAACTCTTACCACGGAATGTATTGAAAATTCCTGAAAAATGTGATATACTGTTTCTGTAAATCACTGGAAAGAAAGTTGGATATTATGACAGAACGTCAGAAATTACGCAGAAAGCGCCGTATTCACAAAAGAATACTCGGCGCCGTTATAGCGGTACTTATAATTGCGGCTCTGGTCTGTGCGGTATGGTTTATTACGAAAGCTATGCTGAAAGATCAACCGAAGCCGACTCCCACGGACCCGACTCCGGCAGTCACCACACCTCAAACCACTGAACCTCCGACGCAGGAGCCGACCCTGCCCCCCACAGAGCCTCCGACAGAATCCAGATACAATGCTTCTGCCGTAGACAATTCGGAGATCCATCGGGGATTCCTCATTCTGGTCAACGAGTATCATGAGTATATTTTCCCCGAAGATCAGGATCTTGTAAACACCTACGAAAAACGCACCAAAGGCAAATACAAGTTCCGTGACGACGACATACTTTTCAACGCCGAAGCCCAGGAACACATGGACAAAATGCTGGTGGACTTCAATGCGGAGACGGGAGTCAAGGACCTTATTATTCTGAGCTGCCTGAGGTCAATAGAAAAACAGACCGAACTTTTTGAACGCAAAGTCAAACAGACCGACTATGAGACGGCGAAAAAATGGGTTGCCATTCCCGGATACAGCGAGCATCACACCGGGCTTGCCGTGGACTTCGGAATTTATGACAGCAAGGGTTCCCACGATTACACCGGTGAGGGCGATTATAAGTTCATCAATGACTATTGCTACAAGTACGGATTCATTCTCCGCTATCCCACCAACAAAACGGATATAACGGGTATCGGCTTTGAGCCCTGGCACTTCCGTTACACCGGTTATCCCCATGCGGAAATAGCCTCCACAAAGGGTATTTGCTGGGAAGAGTACATCGATCTGCTCAAGCAGTATCCCTTTGACGGCGAACATCTGAATTTCACCGCTTTCGACGGAACTGAGTACGAAATATACTACATAGCCGCCGACACTACCGCCGATGCGACACTGATCTACACCCCCAAAACCGGAGAATACAGAGTTTCGGGCAACAACGTGGACGGGTTCATCGTTACCTGCAAAAAGTAAATATCATCTGCCACCGGGTAGAATTAAAAAATGCAGAAAAGCATTTGTCTGTGCGCCGTTAGGTCTTTGAAGGCGTACAAGCAAATGCTTTTTGTTATATTACAAAAGGAGAATTTATGAAAATCAAAAATCCGATCAGCAGGCTCACAAGGTTCGAAAAGACTCTCTGGATTGTTTCCGTCTCAGTTGTCCTTCTCAGTTTTATCCTCGGCTCGGACAGGGCTCCCCTGCCCCTTGCGGCATCCCTTATCGGAGTAACGGGACTTATATTCATTGCCCGGGGAGATGTTCTGGGACAGGTACTTACGGTTGTATTCAGCCTTATTTACGGAGTGATCTCCATTCAGAACCGATACTACGGCGAAATGATGACTTACGTGTTCATGTCCGCGCCGATGGCAATTATGGCAATAGTATCATGGGTAAAAAACCCCTACAGGAAAAATCAGGTTCGGATAGCCGAGCTTTCCGGAAAACAGATTTGACTGATGTCCCTGCTCGCAGTAGTCGTGACCGCCGCCTTCTACTTTATTCTGGAATACTTCAACACCGCAAACATCGTTCCCTCCACGATATCGGTAACAACGAGTTTTGTCGCCTGTTACCTGACATTCTGCCGCAGTCCGTACTATGCTCTCGGTTACGCGGCAAACGACGTTGTGCTCATAGTACTGTGGGTCCTTGCCTCAGTGAAGGATCCGTCCTGCATACCGATGATCGCATGCTTTGTGATGTTCCTTGCCAACGACCTGTACGGTTTCTTCAACTGGAGAAAGATGATGAAGGCGCAGAGAAAGGATACATTATCCGAAGAAACAGTCTCCTGATATCGATGAAAATAAAGCACTCGAAACGTATTGTTTCGGGTGCTTTTCATATATCCGGGACTCCGGATTATTCCAGTTCAAAGGCTCCGGTGTAAAGCTGATAATACACGCCCTTCTCGGCGATGAGCTTTTCATGGTTGCCTCTTTCGATTATCCTGCCGTGGTCAAGGACCATGATTACATCAGAGTTTCTCACGGTGGACAGTCTGTGGGCAATAACGAAAACGGTCCTGCCCTCCATAAGCTTATCCATGCCTCTCTGCACAATAGCTTCCGTACGGGTATCTATGGAAGATGTTGCCTCATCAAGGATCATAACCGGAGGATCGGCAACGGCGGCACGGGCGATCGCAATAAGCTGACGCTGCCCCTGGGAAAGATTGGAGCCGTTATTCGTAAGCTCTGTGCCGTATCCTTCGGGCAGACGGGTAATAAAGTCATCCGCACCCGCAAGGACCGCCGCCTGACGGCATTCTTCGTCCGTTGCGTCAAGTCTGCCGTAGCGGATATTATCCATTACCGTTCCCGTAAAGAGGTTCGTGTCCTGAAGAACTATACCCAGGGAGCGACGGAGATCCGCTTTCTTTATTTTATTGATATTTATACCGTCATAACGGATCTTTCCGTCCGCAATATCGTAAAAACGGTTGATAAGATTGATTATTGTGGTTTTCCCCGCACCGGTAGCCCCAACAAACGCAACCTTCTGACCGGGTTCGGCATAAACGGAAACATCATGAAGAACGGGCTTTCCCTCTTCGTATTCGAAATCCACATCCACAAGTTTCACATCACCGGCAAGCCTGGTATATGTCGTTGTGCCGTCCCCGTGGGGGTGCTTCCAGGCCCAGATACCGGTATGCTCCCCGGTCTCGGTTATATTACCGTCGGAATCGATTTTCGCATTCACCAGGGTGACATAGCCGTCGTCGACTTCGGGCTTCTGATCCATAAGAGAGAATATTCTTTCAGCGCCGGCTCCGCCCATGACAATAGCGTTTATCTGCTGGGCAAACTGATTGACGTTACCCGTAAACTGCTTTGCCATGTTCAGGAACGGAACGAGGACGGTTATATCAAAGACCTTTCCGGAAAGACTCAGGCTGGGGAACCCGGAAAGAATGAGCAGACCGCCTACAAGAGCTATGGTAACATACAGAACGTTTCCTATGTTCCCGATTATGGGTCCGAGGGTATTGGCATAGGCATTGGCACGGAAGCTGTCCTGAAACAGTTCATTGTTTATCCGGTCAAAATCTTCTATGCTCTCATCTTCATGACAGAAGACCTTAACAACCTTCTGCCCGTTCATCATCTCCTGAACAAAACCTTCGGTTTTACCGAGGGACTGCTGGGAACGGACAAAGTATTTGGCGGATCCGCCTCCGATCTTTGCGGACACAAGGAACATCGCGACAACACCTAGGATAAGAACAAGAGTGAGCCAAACGCTGAAATACAGCATCATGAAGAACACACCAAGAACCACCGCACCGGACTGAAGCAATGAAGGCAGCGCCTGGGATACAAGCTGACGGAGAGTATCTATATCATTGGTATAGTAACTCATTATATCGCCGTGTTTGTTGGTATCGAAGAACTTTATGGGAAGGTCCTGCATCCCGTCGAACATTTCCCGACGGAGTTTACACAGGAAACCCTGGGTCATATACGCCATGAGCTGAGTCTTGACGGTCACCGCAGCCAGCGCAACAACATACAGTCCTATGAGTATGACGATATACTTCATTATCTCCGGACGGGCAGCTGCCCAGTCACCGGTCTCAACCCATTTCTCCACTATTTCCAGAACATTCTGGATGAAAAGCGAAGGAACGGCAGCCACCGCTGCGGCAAAGATGATACACACCACGGAAACCGGCGCAAGCACGGGATAATATCCGAAGAATTTCTTCATCACCCGAACAAGTCCCGCTTTATTCACCCGTCGTTTTCCCTTTCCGGGAACAGGGGGCATTTTTTTGTTTTCTGAGGTCTTATTCACGGTCTTCACCTCCGTTTGTCTGCTGCTGATAGACCTCACGGTAAATATCACTGGTCTTAAGCAGCTCTTCGTGAGTTCCGACTGCGGCAACAGAACCGTTGTCCATAACGATTATCATGTCGGAATCCTGCACCGACGCGACACGCTGGGCAATGATTATCTTGGTCGTCTCGGGAATATATGTACGGAAACCGCTTCTGATAAGGGCATCAGTCTTCATATCCACGGCGCTTGTGGAGTCGTCAAGAATGAGTATCTTGGGCTTCCGAAGAAGAGCACGGGCAATGCAAAGCCTTTGTTTCTGTCCGCCGGACACGTTTGTACCGCCCTGTTCGATCCTGGTATCATATCCGTCGGGGAAGGAACGGATAAAGTCATCCGCCTGAGCCAGACGGCAGGCCTCCGCCATTTCTTCATCTGTGGCGTTTTCGTTGCCCCAGCGCAGGTTTTCCTTTATCGTGCCGGAGAAAAGAAGATTTTTCTGGAGAACCATGGAAACAGCTGAGCGCAGGGTATCGAGATCATATTCTCTGACATCGACGCCGCCGACCTTCACCGAACCTTCGGTAACATCATACAGCCGGGGAATCAGCTGTACAAGGGTTGATTTACTGGATCCGGTACCGCCGAGAATACCGAAGGTCATTCCGGAATCTATATGCAGATTTATATTCGCCAGAGCACACTTCTTCGCTTTTTCCGAATACTTGAAAGAAACGCCGGTAAAGTCCACGGAACCGTCTTTAACCTCTTTGACAGAATCTTCCGGAGAGGTAAGAGTGGATTCCTCGCCGAGAACCTCACATATACGTTTGGCGGACTCAGCGGACATGGTCAGCATGACATAGATCATTGATATCATCATAAGACTCATGAGTATCTGCACGCCATAGGTGAGCATTGCGGAGATCTGTCCCACGTCAATATTTGCGGCGTGGGTGGTGATTATGATCTTTGAGCCGACATAAAGAACGAATACCATGTTGAAGTTCATGCACAACTGCATCAGAGGCGTGTTGAGCTCGACTATGCGCTCCGCGTGGGTGAAGTCTCTGCGTATATCCTCCGCAGCCTTCCAGAACTTCTGCTTTTCGTAGTCCTCACGGGCAAAGCCCTTGACAACACGGGCGGCCCTTACGTTTTCCTCTATCGATTCGTTGAGCCGGTCGTATTTTCTGAAAACCGCACGGAATGCGGGCATCGCCTTTTTGGCAATTATAAGGAGTCCGACTATCAGTATGGGAATTATGACCACAAAGGATGTGGCGAGGGCCCCGCCCATACGGTATGCCATGATGATGGAAAAGAAGAACATGAGAGGAGCTCTCACCGCTATCCGGATGATCATCATGAAGGACATCTGAACGTTGGAAACGTCTGTCGTCATACGGGTGACCAGGGACGATGAGGAGAATTTGTCTATGTTCGGAAATGAAAAAGCCTGCACCTTACGGAAAATATCGCCACGGAGGTTCCGGGCGAATCCGGAGGAGGCTTTGGCACAGGTATAGCCCGCCGCAGCACCGCAGGCGAGAGAAAGAACAGCCATTATGACCAGAGTCAGTCCTGTCCGGACAAGTTCGTTCATTTCGACTCCGTTCTTAATGCTGTTCACAAGATCCGCGGTAACGGTGGGAATGATAGTTTCAATGATCGCTTCCGCAATTATGAGTATCAGCGTCAGTACGGTGGCAGGTCTGTACTCGCGGATACACCTGGAAAGTCGTTTTATCATATACTCATTCCTTTCTTCTTATATCTTTTTTGAGTGCATCTTTACAGTATTATACAGGGAAAATGTGAACTTTTCTTTTTCAAAAAACAAACCATTGTCGTTAAATAAAAACATTTGTATTTACTGTCCGCATAACGCGTTTTCAATTCGTTTCCGACAAAAAAAGACTGCGGAACAAACCGCAGTCCCTTCTCCGCCGCAGAGTACGGATCAATCCCGGACGATTTCCATAGCTCCGAAATTATTATCGCCGATGATCTTCAGAAGCTTTTCCCCGTTTTCACTGTCAGAAGGAGCGGAGACTCCCCCGAAGTTGTTATCCATATTCGTCTCTATGCGCCAATCGCAGGGAACGTGGATCTCCATTTTTCCGAAATTGTTGTCGACACAGAGGACTCCTTCGCCGTTGTAAAGCTCGGGGTTCTCAAAATGGATCTCGCAGCGCCCCATGTTGTTCTCAATTTTCCGTGTTCCGAAATCTGAGCAGTCTATATACTTCACGTGGTTGCCCATGGAGCAGCTTTCGGAATTTTCATCGGAAACATCGACAACGGTTGAATCTCCGGTCCGGTTGATCACAACACTTTTGTGTTTTCCGGACCTGAGGGCGCCTACGCCTATGGTAAACAGAATCATACAGACAATAACCACCCATGTGGGAACCAGTTCATCAGGGTTTTCAATGCCGGCAGCGGCAGCTATTTCCGGACGGAAAATAAAGAATATCAATCCGGCGGGAATAAAGATCATTTCAAACTTCCCCTTGCAGAGCGAACCGACGATCCACCCGGCACAGGCAACTGTCCCGACGATCTTCAGCAGGTTTACGCTTTCCGGAATAAAACCGACATTTTTACCCACAACGGAAACAATTATAAGCAGTGCCGTAAGTATAAGCACCACACCGAAAGTAACGGAATTCTTTTTCATTTCAACAACCTCGTTTCTTCTATCACATGTATAAGATTCCTGTAATAAGAGCGGGAAACATACGTTTTTTTGGTACAGCCCCTGAAACGTATCTCGCTCGCGCCGGTAAGATTTTTCGCAATGGAGGACACCAGAGCGGAATTTACGATGCCGCTTTTGGAAATGCGGACAAAACTCGGAGGTAACAGCTTTTCAAGTTCATACAGCTTGTATTCCGTATAATACATTCCCTCCGCGGTATGGGCTGCCGTTTTTCCGGGAACAGTCTCAAAAAAAAGTATCCTGCCGTAGTTGACAAAATGATCTTCGCCCGCAAGGGTAAGCTTGATTTCAGCACTCGTTCCGGCTATTTCCGCAACTGCATTTTCCAGCCTCCGCACAGTATCATTCAGGCTCCGGCACCGTATGATCACTTCCTCTTCCCCGTCCGGAGTTATTTCCAGCCGAAGCTTCACCCTTTTCACCTTCCCATATAGGTTTTATCATGGACATGAACGGTATTTCAGCCGCATCCCGGACACATACCGGAAGCCTTTGCGCGTTCCGGACACCGTACCGGGAGAAGTTCTTCACATCCAACGTACACAGTATACTACATTTGCCGGATTTTGTAAATACTTTTCCCGTAACAGGTTATTTTTCAGCTCTGACAGGTAACCCGAAGACCGCAAAAACAGTTTTTTCATGTCGCATCCCGCCGAAGATTCCTTTTTTCCCCGGAACAATTCCGGACCGAGTCTCATACTCACCTTTTTCCTCCGTTTTCCCGCACCCCGGAACCCGGGGCTGCAATAAATCCTCATCTGTTGAGATCTGCAGGAGTATTCTACAGTATCCGGCAGACTTTGTAAATACTTTTTCGGCATCAGGTATTTTATACCCCATGACAGGTGAAAAAAGAAGAGGAAGAAGTATTCACGACGCATATGCAGTCCCGGAAATAAAAGGAACGGAAACAGGATCCACAAAAAAAGAAAAGCCCGGCGCGTCATACGGACGCACCGGACTTATTCAACAACAGTCCGAAATCAAAGTCGGGAAACGGCTTTCCGTGCCCGAAAATACAACTCAGGCAACGGGACCGTCGTAATTGACATACTCATCGGGCAGGGTGGCTCTCTGCAGGTACCAATCCCAGAACTTGACGGCACGGTCAAGGTACTTTTCCGCTTTGGTGGAGGTTATTACGGCTTTGGCCTTTTCACCGAGAGCCTCTATGCTTTCTCCCGCCTTTCCGAAGGCAACGGCTGCATATGCGGTATCATCCGCTTCGGCAATACCCAGGGGAAGAGACCAGTAACAGGTATTTTCATCGGGAGTTTCGCTTCCGTTGGTACGGTTGAGCATATCGGACTCCGATGCGTAGAATTCAAGTCCCTGTTTTCTCTTGGGAGCTATCACGTAAGAATATTCGTCACCCTCGGCACTTATGAGAACCTTGGTATCGTCCCAGGAGACCTTTCCTTCAAGCTTACCGCAGAGATAAAGCTGGCTCGCATCGGTATAGGTTATTTTTCTTGCGACCACATTCTTGAAAACGTTTGCCTCGTCGGTATTATCAACGGCAAAGAAGTCCTCGACCTTTACCGCGGAGCCGTTTGCGTAGGAAAGGGAGGTTTTGAGGGCATAGGGTGCCCAGGAAGAAGTGGAAGAGGAAGAAGAATAATTTATGGTCTTCGGAACCGCAAGAATCTTATAATCACCCAGAACTATACGGGGCTGGAGCTCGGAATCATCCTTGGTGCAGACTCTGAACATAAGATTCATTCTTGCGGAGGGCTGCTCATCCGCGTTCTTGAGATTACCCTTTACCACATCCGAAATATTGAATACAAACTTACCGGTCTGCTCGCCGTCAGCCTGAAGAACTCTGCCGAAACGGTTGGAACCGGCGGAAACGCTTATCTGAAGACCCCATTCGGTATCCTGGGAAAGAGACTGGACGTCTACTATCGCAAGGAGTTCCACATCCCATCTGTAATTGAGAGTATCCTTGAACTGGATTATGGCGTCATCAAAGCTGGAGGAGGAGGCGGCAATAATACCGTCGATGGCGGTTCTTCCGGGAACGGAGGTATCGACCGTGAGTCTTGTCGCACTGTATTTGAGGTTACATTCGGGGTCATTGAGATCCCATACGGCTTTGAAAAATTCATCACCGGAGGCGGCATTCGCGGCGGAAGACTCCGCAAGGAAAAGAATATCGTCAAAGGAATGCAGAACGGTGTGGCTTTCGTCAATGTAACCAACGTTCAGTCCGAGCCTGTTCTTATTGGAGGATTCCCCGTTCTGATATTCGGCGGGGTTGAGAACGAGATCCGTTTCGGGATCCCGCAGCCAACGCTGCTGGGAAACGGAGGAATCTTCGAATTTTGCGGCAGTATAATCTTTGTTCTTGATGTTGGAACATCCGCAAAGAACGGAAGCCAGAGTCAGAACAGCAAGCAAGACAACAAGAATCTTTTTCATCAGTGCTTCTTCCTTTCGGTGCCGGAGATAACCGGCGGTATAACTAAACCTTAGCTGTATTCTACTATAACCGTTGCGGTTTGTCAATGGATTTTCCGCAACACAACAGGTAAAAAAAGCGTAACTTTACGCCTTGCTCTCGGACAAAGCCCTGGTCAGCCATATATCGGCAATATCCATTGCGTTGAAAAGTCCGGTTTTTTCCGTGCGTTTTACTATACGCTGCTGCGCGGGAACGGTGGGAGAGGTCAGCTGAAGCTGAACGGAAACATTTTTCGCCATATTCAGATCCTTTACCTTCTCGGTGGAGAGTATCTGAAGCATAACCACATAATCCTCACCCAGATCACCGTAATAAATGATGTTTCCGGCACGGACGAAGGGACGTCCCTTATATGTAAAAAAACCGTTTTTTGCCATATTCCAATTCTCCTTTTGTTTGCAGTAAGGAAGCCTCCGGGCCGTAATCGGCTGACACTTCCACCATATCAGTGTATACATTATAACATAAAACAAAAAGATTGTCAAGGATATAATACAATTATTTCCTTGACTTTTTAATTATTATTTGGTAGTATATTATATGATGTGAGTGCGGTTCAGCGACCCATGTGTTCAAATGCCGCTTTCGTTTTCCGCAGACATTTATCGGTCATGCGTTTCATCTGGCGCATACGGTCATCATCGGTGAAAACCGCGGCACTGAGCCCCACAAGGCCTCCGGCAATCATTCCCATGGCAATGCCTTTTGCAAAGCTGCCGTTATTTTTTTTATTGCAGAACAGATTCATTCTGAAGACTTCCTTTCGTTTCGGGATAAGCTTATTATGCGCGTTACCGGACGAATAATTCATAGACAAAAAAGGAAAGGATTGCGCTCGGCGCAAGGTGAGCAGGGTGGAAAAAATTTACATGAAGACGCCGCTTGTCGAAATGGACGGCGACGAAATGACCAGAGTTCTCTGGAAAATCATAAAGGAAAAACTTATCTGTCCGTATGTGGATCTGAAGACGGAGTATTACGATCTGGGACTGGAAAACAGAGATGCGACGGACGACAAAGTCACGGTGGAATCGGCTGAAGCCACAAAAAGACTGGGAGTTGCGGTAAAATGCGCTACCATTACCCCCAACGCCGCAAGAATGGAAGAGTACAAGCTCAAAAAAATATGGAAAAGCCCCAACGGAACCATCAGGGCAATACTTGACGGAACGGTTTTTCGCGCTCCGATCCAGGCGGAAGGAATCCCGGCGTACGTTACCACATGGAAAAAGCCCATAACCATTGCCCGCCACGCTTACGGCGATATATACAGCGCAGTGGAGGCAAAAGTTCCTGCGGGAAGCAAGGCGGAGCTTGTCATAACGGACAAGAACGGAAATCAGGAAAAACTCTGCATCCATGATTTTGACTCTGACGGCATAGTCATGGGGATGCACAATATAGACAAAAGCATTGCGGCTTTCGCGAGAGCCTGCTTTAACTACGCCCTGGACACGAAGCAGCCCATCTGGTTTGCGGCAAAGGACACTATATCAAAAAAATACGATCACCGTTTCAAAGATATTTTCGCGGAAATATATGAAAACGAGTACAAAGAAAAGTTTGCAGCCGCCGGCATGGAGGACTATTTCTACACCCTTATCGACGATGCTGTGGCAAGAGTCATACGCTCCGAAGGAGGATTCATCTGGGCCTGCAAAAATTATGACGGAGACGTGATGTCGGACATGCTCGCAACGGCTTTCGGAAGCCTTGCGATGATGACCTCGGTCCTGGTCTCCCCTTCCGGCGTATATGAATACGAAGCCGCCCACGGAACGGTTCAGCGCCATTACTACAAGCATCTCAGGGGTGAAAAGACCTCCACGAACCCCGTGGCGACGATATTTGCCTGGACGGGAGCACTCCGCAAAAGAGGAGAACTGGACTCCACCCCCGAACTCTGCGCCTTTGCCGACAAGCTGGAAAAGAGCGTATTCCGGACAATCAAGAGCGGTATCATGACCGGAGATCTTACGGCACTTTCCACGCTCAGCAACAAGCAAAAAGTCAATTCCGAAGAATTCATCGACGCTATTGCGGATAATCTGAATAAAATTCTGTAAAAGAAGGACAAGAAAATGAAGAACAACAGACCGGTCGTACTCATCGTCATGGACGGTGTGGGAACAAACAAAAGCGAATACGGCAACGCCGTTCTCTCCGCCTATACTCCTACCCTGGATATGCTCAAAGAAACCTGCCCCTATACCGATATCAAAGCCCACGGAACGGCAGTGGGTCTGCCCTCGGATGACGACATGGGCAACAGCGAAGTAGGTCACAACGCCCTCGGTTGCGGTCAGATCTACGCTCAGGGCGCAAAACTCGTAAACGAAAGTATCGAAAACGGAAAAATGTTTACCTCGGACACCTGGAAGGAACTTGTGGGAAACTGCGAAAAGAATTCCTCCACCCTTCACTTCCTCGGTCTGCTGTCCGACGGAAACGTTCATTCCAACATCTCGCACCTTATGGCAATGCTTGACCGGGCAAAGAAGGACGGCATCCGTAAGTGCCGCGTGCATATACTGCTCGACGGAAGAGATGTTCCCGCCACCAGCGCACTGATATATGTAAAACAACTTGAAGACAAACTTGCAAGTCTCAACGACGCCTCCTTTGACGGACGGATAGCCTCCGGCGGCGGAAGAATGAAAATAACCATGGACAGATACGAAGCAAACTGGCCTATGGTGGAGGCTGGATGGAAGACCCACGTTCTGGGACAGGGCCCCCAGTTTGCCTCTGCAACCGAAGCAATAGAAAAACTCAGAGAACAGACCGGAGCAATTGACCAGGATCTGCCCGCATTCGTAATCGCCGAAAACGGCAACCCCGTAGGAACGGTCGAAGACGGAGACAGTGTAATTCTGTTCAACTTCAGAGGCGACCGCGCCATAGAGATTTCAAAGGCATTTGATAATGAGGACTTTACGGCATTTGACAGAGTACGTTTCCCGAAGGTTGTCTTCGCAGGTATGCTCCAGTACGACGGAGACCTCCATATACCCACAAAATACCTTGTCAGCCCTCCGGATATACAGCACACCCTGTCGGAACTTCTGGTAAAAAACGAAGTGGCACAGTATGCCGTATCCGAAACCCAGAAATTCGGTCATGTCACCTACTTCTGGAACGGAAACAGAAGCGAGAAGTTCAGCGAGGAATACGAGACCTTCGAAGAGGTTCCCTCTGACACCGTACCGTTTGAGCAGAGACCCTGGATGAAAGCGGCAGAGGTGACGGATAAGATAATAGAAGCGGTAAAATCCGGAAAATACGGCTTTATCCGGGCAAATTTCCCCAACGGAGACATGGTGGGACACACCGGCGTATACGCTGCGGCGCAGATAGCGGTGGAAACTGTGGATCTTTGTCTTTCCCGGATTCTTCCCGTGGTTGACCAGGCGGGCGCGATACTCATTGTCACCGCAGACCACGGAAACGCCGACGAAATGTATGAGAAAAAGAAGGAGGGCCAGGCACCCAAGCCGAAAACCGCCCACACGCTTAACCCCGTACCTTTCATCGTCCACGACGCAAAGCAGAAGCACACCTTCAAACAGGGACATTTCGGCCTTGCCAATGTTGCGGCAACGGTTACCACTCTTATGGGAATAGAAAAACCCGAGCAGTGGGAAGAAAGTATAGTCGAAGAATAATAACACTTTTGAAATAAAATAAATATCCCCCCCGTAAAACGGGGGGTATTTCAGTTTCGGGCATAGCCCTAATACTACTGGC